>ERZ777003.152-NODE-152-length-140677-cov-11.561576_pt1 | contig 140677 bp, 105 predicted proteins | sample MGYA00374956_ERZ777003 | MGnify/ENA primary metagenome ERZ777003 (study PRJEB29302, sample SAMN06268252) | bioreactor metagenome | isolation source: Joint BioEnergy Institute, California, USA | place: USA:Joint BioEnergy Institute, California, USA | collected... | reverse complement strand
GGGGGGGGGGGGGGGGGGGGGGGGGGGGGGGGGGGGGGGGGGGGGGAGGGGGGGGGGGGGGGGGGGGGGGGGAGGGGGGGGGGGGGGAGGGGGGGGGGGGGGGGCGCTTAGCGGGCGAGCGTGCCTGCTTGGACGGGGGGGATGACGTAATCGGGGAGGCGCAGGCGGCGGCCGAGGGTGTGCTGGATGTACGTCGCCAGCAGGCGGTTGAGGGGGTCGGTCTGATGGCGCGTCAGTTGTGGCAGGCGCTGGGTGGCGCCTTGTTGGCGCGGCAGACGCAGCAGTGATTGCAACAGCCGCAGCAGACGCGGGTCCAGCGAAATCCGGTCATGGACGACGGCTTCACAGTTGCGGCAGATCACGCCGCTGCGCGAGGGGGAAAATCCGCCAGCCGGCAGGCCGTTGATCACCTGTCCGCAGGAGACGCACGCGTTCAGCTCGGGCAGATAGCCCGTCTCGCGGAACAGCTCCAGCTCAAAAGCCAGGAACACCTCCTCGCGGCGGGGCGTCGCCAGCGCTCCGAGCGTGTGTTCCATCCGATCGAACAGTTCGCGGTGCGGGTCGTGGGCTTCAAGCAGCACACTGACCAGCTCGGCTGCGTAGAGCGCCAGGTAGATGCTGCGCAGGTCGCGGCGCAGCTCGAGATGGCCTTCCAGCAGGTGCCATTCGGTCAGGGTCTGCAGCTCGCGGGCTGTGTCAAAGGTGAAAACAGCCTGGCCGAGGTCGAGCAGATCGACGCCGCCGTCGAACTTGCTGGCTCCTGCCTTCGTGCGGCGATGCGCCCCCTTGGCCATCACGCGCAGCAGCCCATGTTCACGCCCGAAAAGCGTAAGAATCTGCGATGTCTCGCTGTATTCGAACTTGCGGAGACAGATGCAGCGGTCGCGGGCCAGGGCCATGGAGTGTGATTATATGGCGGGGATGTGGTGATGGGGGATAGAGGGGGAGATTGAGAGACGAAGAGACGGAGAGACGAAGTGGGGGTAGCAGCGACGAAGCGACGGAGCGACGAAGCGACGAAGCGACGAAGGGGGGAAGAGACGGAGAGACGAACAAAGGCGGCCGGAAGTGGCCGCCTTTGTCATGTTGCCATGTTGTTACTGAGTGCCGGCCAACCGGCGGGCGTTCAGTTGGCACTGACCCGCCGCCGACGGAGCAGCAGGCCGGTCAGGCCCAGCAGTGCCATCGACGCCGGCTCGGGGATCAGGCGCAGGCCCAGTGTGCCGTCGACCTCGTCGAAGACGATCATGTCCCACGCCGAGGGTGCGGCATCCAGGAATGTGAAGTCCAGGCCGGACGACTCGAACCAGGTGCTGGCGACGAAGAAGTTCATCCCCAGCAGACCGTCCAGGACGATCGGCTCGGGATCGCCCTCGAACCGCGCCAGGGCGATGTCCAGGATGTAGACGGGGGCGCCGATGAAGCGGATATCCATCTCATCCGGAGTGCCGCCGGTCATGGCTGTGCCTTCGAGCGTCCGAAGCAGCATCTCATCCAGGTAGAAGCCCGGGATCGTCTTGGCTCCGCCGACGCCCATGACGGTGGCGGTCAACTGCGCCGCGCCGGGAGCCAGACCGTGGATAACCGGCCCGCTGGGCGTTTGCTCAACAGTCAGCCCAAGCTCGGCAGCGATGCGCGTGGAGATTGCGCTGAGGCTGGCGCCAGTGTCCAGCAGCAGGCTGCCCGTCGCTGTCAGGCCGTTGTAGCTGAACTCGACGGGCGGGGCGTTCTGATCAGAACCGGGTTCGGGCGAGGGGGCTGGACCGACGAACGGATTGTGCGCCAGATTGGGCCCCGGCGCGCCCGATGGCGTCGTCACGGTATAGGCGTCGAACGAGCCGTAGGAGAGCTTGATCGTGTAGTCGGTCTTCGGGATGTTTGGATTGCTCTGGCCGGCTGCGGGCTTGTCGTAAAGGTAAGCCCGCATCGTGATTTCCTGCAGGTCGTCGAAGTCGACATCGCCGCTGAGGATGGCGATCGCGTTGTTGACCGGCTTGGGGTCCATGACGACAACCTTGCCCTGCATCACGGGCATGCCGGCGACGTTGAGCTGGGCGAGCAGCCACTGCAGGGGGTCGTAGATGTCGTTGGGCGGCGAGCCGATCTGTGCCCGCACGTTGTTGAGGGCCTGATTGTAGATCAGCGGATCGAAGGTGTAGGAATCGACATTGCCGGCGTACGGAGCGAAGTACAGCTTGAGGACGTCGGAGACGTCGAAGAACTCTGTGCCGCCGACGCCGACGTCGCCGAACCGCACTTTCTCACCGTTGTGCATCGCCCGATTGAGTTCCAGCACATTGTCAGCCCATTCGCTGCTGATGAGGATGCTGCTGGCGCCGGTGTCGAGAAATGCTTCCAGCGGGAGGAACATCCCGAAGAGCTCATTGCGGATCTGGCCGTTGACCTCGACGGCGATATTGATCCGCGGCTGATCGAACGCAGCCGGGAGAACGCCCTGGATATCGAGTGCGTAACTGCCCGTGGAAAGGGCAAATACGCTCGCAGCCGCTGTCCCCAACACCGCCAGACTACGATGACACCCCCCAAGATCGATGCAGCGCATAGGTGTCTCCTCGCCGTGTTCGCAGTTACAGATCGTCGCTGGCATTTTAGCGGCTGGGTGGGGCCAATAACCAGTAAAAACCCGGGGGGTGACATTTACTTCACGGCGCCGGTGGGTTGAGGCGAGGTGGGCCCCATACTATATTCTGCCGCTTCACCCCCCCAGCACCTTGGGGTGCGGCCGAGCCGGTAGCTCAGTTGGTAGAGCACCTGACTTTTAATCAGGTGGTCCTGGGTTCGAGTCCCAGCCGGCTCAGTTTTCCCTCTTTGCATCAGATCAGACGCACGGCTGCGGCAGGATTCCACAAATCCGCCGTCAATCCAGGTAGATCTTCCAGATACCCCACGTACCGCCGCGGTTGGAGCGGAAGTAGATGGCATTGGCGATCGGATCCCAGACGGGCGAGTCATCCCAACTGCCGTTGGTGGTGACCTGGATCGGCTCAGCCGGCTGGGTCAGATCCAGGATCCAGATGTCGCGATTGTGGCCGGTCTCGGGATGCTCGGCCTGGTCGCTGACATAGGCGATGCGCGTCCCCAAGCGGTTGTAGATGGGGGAGAAGTCGTCGGCATCGGGGGTGTTGGTCAGATTCTCGGGGGTCTTGCCCTCGGGCAGGCGGAACAGGTCGCGCTTGCCGGTGGTCTCGATGACGGAGCTGAAGACGATGGCATCGGCCTGCGGGCTGGGCCGGGGTTGGCTGCCGCTGAGAGGCGTCAGGTCCGTGCGGAAGCCCGCATCCATCTGCTGGGAGTACAGCCGCGGCTGGTCCATCGTCTCCATCATGCGGGTGTAGAACAGGCGTGCCCGCGGATCGGAGTCGACCGCCGGCCACAGGTCGAAGCTGTCGCCGCGCGTGATCTCGGTTGTGCCGCCGGTGCCGTCGGTGCGAATGGCGCAGATGGTGAGCTTTCGGCTCATGCGGTTGGAGCTGAAGACGATCCGCTGGCCGTCGGGCGTGTAGGAGGGCATGAGGTCCAGCGAACGGCCATCGGTGAGCTGCTGCTCGCCGCTGCCACCGGTGGAGCGGATCGTGCGAAGTTGCGACCGCAGCGGCAGCGCGCCCTCGCCGGCGATGACGGCGAACACCAGCGTCCGGCCATCCGGCGAGATCGCCAGCGAGTCGATGAACTCGCCCGGCTTGGCGGTGTAGATCTTCTCCACGCGCCGGCCGTTTTCCTCAGCCGGGTCCTTCATCGCGACGGTGTCGATGCGGCGGGCTTCGAGCGTCCAGTCCTCCTGCTCGCGTCGCACGTCGATCTGCACCAGCGGCACGGTCGTGGTCAGGATCTCACGCAACGTCAGCTCGTAGTCTTCGCGGCCATTGTCCCAAGCGATCTGCATGGAACCGGGATACCACTCGCGATCGGCTGTCCTGTGCGTCGCCCGGAGGGTGTACGTCCGCAGGTCGCCGCGCTCGTTGATCGGCGGGAACACGACATCGCGGATCCGCAACTGGCCGTCTTCGTTGGTCGACGCGGAGAAGCCTTCGACGCCGTCGATGGTGATGGTGGCGCCGGGCGGATTGGTCTTCAGGTTGATGGTCTTGGTGCGGGGCTGAAGCTTGATGTGATATTCGGTCTGGCCGGCGTCCCAGGAAACGGTTTGTGTCTGCGGGGGATAGCCGGGCTTGGTGACGCGAAGCGTGCGGGGGATGTACTCGTTGGTGTTCGGATCGATCTGGAAGGGGGTGGCCGCCGACTCGATCGGCGAAACGCCCAGCCGCTGGTCATCCAGGTAGACCTCGGCGCCAGGCGGGTCGGTGGTCACGCGGATGTCCTTGCGCATCGGCTGAAGGACCAGCGTGTACGTGGGGCGGCCTTCGCCACGGAACTCGCGATCGGTCCAGGTGACGACGATCTCGGCTGTCCTGTAGCCTTCGCGCTCAGCCGTGACGACGTAGCGCGTCCACTGTTCGCGGGCATCCTTGGTGAATTCCAGGTCCTGTGCTGTGTACGTCCGCAGGGGGTTGGGATCGACCGGCTTGCCGTTGATGCTGATCACCGCCGGCTCGGGGGCGACGTTGAAGGTGACGGTGCGCGTCAGGGGGGCCAACTCGATCGTGTGCTCCTGACTGGTGAAGTCACGCGTCAGCCGCCAGGTGGCATCCTTATAGCCTTCGCGCTTGGCGATGATGGTGTAGGCCTGGTTGTCGTCGGCGAACACGAAGGTCTGCGTCACGGGCGCGCGGCCGCGATCGACACCGTCGATATTGATGAACGCATCCGGCGGGCGGGTCGAGATGGTCACAGTACGCTCGGTGGCACAGCCGGCGACGGCAACCAGCAGGAGCACGAAAAGCTTTCGCAGTGGCGCAGGTCCCATTTGGCTTCTTTCAGTACCGCAAATCGCGCGGCAAGTAAACAAACTGGGGAGTTTGCGCAAAACGAGCAGACGTGCACGCGTGATGCGGAATATGGATCGCTCGGGCAGGGGTGCGCTTAGTCGGTAGCTCGGGCCGTTTCGCGCTCGTCCAGGCGCTCAAGCAGTTGGCGGACCGTCAGTTGCAGCGCGGGGTGAATGGCGTCGGGGGCGATCTCCGCCAGCGGCTGGAGGACGAACCGCCGCTCGTGCATGAGCGGATGGGGGATGACCAGGTCATCGTTGGAGACGATCAGATCGCCGTAGAGGAGGATATCCAGGTCGAGCAGGCGCGGTTCCCACTTGGCGTGTCGGACGCGGCCCAGGTCTGCTTCGATGTTCAGCAGGACCGCCAGCAACTGGTGCGGGCTGAGCGTCGTGCCGATCCGGGCAGCGCCATTCAGAAATGGCGGTGAGCCGGGCGGGCCGCCGACCGCCTGCGTTTCATAAAGCTGCGATACGGCTTCCAGGCGGATGGCCGGATGGGCAGCCAGACGGTCCAGCGCGGTCTGGATGTTGGCCTGGCGGTCGCCAAGGTTGGCGCCCAGCGCGATGTAGGCGGGAATCTGCACGCCATGGTTCTACCACCCCGGCCAGCCAAGGCAATGGCGAGGCAGTGTCAGGACCTTGCGGGGTGTTCTGGCCATATCGGCCCGCCCCGGGCGGATTTGCACATCCAGCCGGTTCGGTTAAACTCCCACACCCCAACGCTGATTAGCGAACTCGGCGGAATCAGTAGCCACTACCGACAGGAACTGCTCGAATGGCCAAGGCACGTGCAATCCTCAAGCGCCGCAAGGCGGTGCGCAACATCCGCAAGATCACCAAGACCATGCAGATGATTGCGACGGCAAAGTTTCAGAAGTCCCTGAAGCGCGCCGTCGGCACCAAGCCTTACACGCTCAAGGTGCGCGAGCTGGTGCGTGACCTGGCCCGAAGCGTCGGCAACGTACAGCATCCGCTGCTCCGTCAGCCGACGGCTGAGGATCGCACCGGCAAGGTCGTGCTGGTGGTCATCACCAGCAACCGCGGCCTGGCGGGCGCGTACAACGGCAGCGTGCTGCGCGCCGCCTCGCAGTTCATCCGTCAGCAGGAAGCCGCCGGCAACAGCGTCGAGCTCCATGTCGTCGGCAAGAAGGGCGTCAGCTACTTCAGCTTCCAGCATCGCGAGATCGCCTCGCGCACCGAGGCCGCCGACATCCCGGTCTACGCCGATGTTGATCGCATGATCGCGCCGCTGATGCGCCGCTTCACCGAAGGCGAGATCGATGCGGTGCATGTCGCGTTCATGAACTTCATCAGCACCTCGACCCAGCGGCCGGAGGTCACGACCATCCTGCCCCTGAGCGGCACGATCGAAAACGCCACCGACGCCATTGCGCACCAGGTTGCCGAGAAGGAAGCCCAAGCCAATGCCGGCGCCCTCGACACCAGCCGCCGGGGCGACGATGTCCGGGCTGAGGAGCACCAGTACGACACCCGCACCGAGTACGAGTTCAGCCCCGACCCCCAGTCGCTGCTGGACGAGCTGCTGCCGCTGACGATCAAGACCGCCTTCTTCCAGACCTTCCTGGACGCCACGACCAGCGAGCACGTCGCCCGCATGGTCGCGATGAAGAGCGCCACCGACAATGCCGACAAGATGGGCCGCGCCCTGCAGATGCAGTACAACCGCGCCCGCCAGTCGCAGATCACGACCGAGCTGTCGGAGATCATGGGCGGTGTCGAGGCGATGAAGGCTTGATCGGCTCGTGCCTTCCCGTTTTCACCCTTGCCTGTTTTGAGCCCGTCGCTGTAGGACCAGTGACGTGGCTACGGTTCCACTACCACCGGACCAGCAGTACTGGGTTTCCCGGCCGCTGGCGGACGATCCGCGCATCGTCCAGGTGCATCGCGATGTCCCGCCGCGCGACGTGCCGTATGTCCCGACCGAGCCGGCAATTGTCGAAGCCATGCTCGATATGGCCGCCGTCGGATCGGGGGATGTGGTATACGACCTCGGCTGCGGCGACGGGCGGATCTGCATCGCCGCCGCCCAGCGGGGGGCGCGGGCGGTGGGGGTGGATATCGACCCGCTGCGCATTCGCGAATCCCGCCACAATGCCCGCCTGGCTGGCGTGGTTGATCGTGTCGAGTTCCGTTGTGAAAGCTTCTTCGATGTCGACCTGTCGCCTGCGACGGTGGTGACGCTTTTCCTGTTGACGCGGATCAACATCCAGCTCCGGCCGAAGCTTCAGCGGGAGCTGCGCGCTGGGACGCGCGTTGTCGCCAATACGTTTGGCCTGGGCGACTGGGCGTGGGATGCGCGAAAGATGGTCCAGCATCGGTGGGTGTATCTGTGGCTGATTCCTGCGCGTGTGGAAGGGCGATGGCGTTGCTGGCTGGAAATGGCGCCGTCACGTCAGCGGATGCTGCTGGACCTCCATCGACGAAATCAGTTTGTGACTGGAACAGCGAAGACGGGCGGGCGCGAGATCCCGATCATCAATGGCCGGCTGGCGGGGGATGAGTTGACGTTCACGCTGCCGCACATGGGTGGCGCGATGGCGCCGACGCGGTTTGAGTGCCGGTTTGACGGGCAGTACCTGCGTGGCACCTGCCACCTGAAGGGGGCAGGCGATCGGCCCGTGCGGTGGGCGGGTTTGCGCGGGTGAGGCGCGGTGGATGCGGGTAGATCAGAGGCCCGGCTCGAGGGTGTCTTCGCCGTCTTCGTCCATGGCGTCGATGCGGCGAAGCTGCCGGCGGCTGAGCGCTCGGGCGACAAGCGCGATGCTGCCGAAGACAACCATCAAGCCGGTGAAGCATCCGAGCAGCCATCGCGGGCGCGGATCCGAGTGCTTCGACCATGGCTTGAGCAACTCGGCAGAGACCAGGGCATCGGCGAAGGCGTAGGCGAACAGCCAACTGAACACCAGCGCCACAGCCATCAGCACAGCCAGCACCGTCAGTGTCCTGGGCCGGCGTTCGGACAGCATCTCCTGCTCCAGGGCATCCATTGTATCGATCCTGCGTCAACGAGTTTCCATCGGCTCCTCCGCCGCTGACTGGCTGATAGGGGATTTACGATACGCCGCGAAGGCAGGCAAGCTGCTGTAGATAGGCAAATGCGCGCCGGCGGGCCGCAGGCGGCACAATCGTTACAACCGGCAGGGCCCGCAGGTTTTGCGTTTTGCGGGGTGCGGCCATAGCTTTGATGGACATGTCGCGTTACGTCATCGAAACCGGCGGTCGGCTTCAGCCGCATCTGGGACGGGAATGGTTGCTCACCAACGGGATCGGTGGCTACGCCGCGTCAACCATCCCCGGCTGCAACGCGCGCAAGTACCATGGCCTGCTCATCGCAGCCACGCTGCCGCCGGTGGGGCGGATTATGACGCTCAGCCGTATCGGCGAGATCCTCACAATCGACCACGGCGACACACCCACAACGCACGAGTTCTCCGTCAATCAGTTCGGCAGCGACCAGTTCCACCCGCACGGCTGGCAGTATCTCCAGCGGTTTGAACTGGGCCTGACGGCGCGATGGGCCTACGACGTCGCCGGCGTGCAGGTCGACAAGGAACTGCAACTGCCGTGGATGAGCAATATCGTCGGCGTGAGGTATCGCATCCGCGCCGGCGGGCGGAAGGTGACGCTTCGCCTGCTGCCGTTTGTGGCACTGCGGGATTTCCATGCCGTGCGACGGCGGGGCGAGACGATGTTCCACGTGGAACATTCAGCCGATCGCGCGATCGTCCGCGACGGCCCGCATCAGGCGGTCATCGCGGCTGAGGGCGGGCAATTCATCCCAGCCGGTGACTGGTGGTTCAACCACCACTACACCATCGAAGCCGAGCGCGGACAGGACTGCACTGAGGACCTGTTCACGCCCGGCGCGTTTGTCATCCAGACCGAAGGCGAGGCGCAAATCACGCTGTGGGCAGGGGTTGAAGGTGATCCGATCCGTGACTGGGAGGAGGAGCTGGCTCGACGGGAAGAGGCCCTGTGGCCGGTGCCGGAGGGCGCAAGCCCAGCCCTAACGCGCCTGATCCGCGCAGCCCAGGACTTTGTTGTCCGCCGGCGAACGCCCGACGGCTCTGCGGGCGCGAGCATCCTCGCCGGCTATCCATGGTTCGCCGATTGGGGTCGGGACACCATGATCGCGCTGCCCGGGCTGCTGCTGTCAACCGGCCGATTCGAGCAGGCCCGACAAGTGCTCAGCGTCTTTGGCCATTATGTCAGCGAGGGGATGATCCCCAATCGTTTCGACGACTACACTGACGAGCCCAGCTACAACACCGTCGACGCCAGCCTGTGGTTCATTCACGCCTGTTTCGAATACCTCCATGCCAGCGGCGACCGCGACACCTTCGAGCAGGTCCTCCGTCCCGCCTGCCAGGCCATCATCGATGGCTATCGCAAGGGGACGCGCTTCGGCATCCGCATGGACGAAGCCGACGGTTTGATCACGCAGGGCGACGCCTCCACACAGCTCACGTGGATGGACGCCAAGACCGGCGGCATCGCCTTTACGCCGCGCCAGGGCAAAGCCGTCGAGATCAATGCCCTGTGGTACAACGCCCTGATGTTGATGGGCCACGCCGACCTGGCCTCGCGCGTGGCTGAGAGCTTCCGCGCGCAGTTCTGGATCAGCCCATTCCGCGGGTTGTATGACGTGGTCGACGGCGACCGCCGCGACGGCGCGATCCGGCCCAACCAGATCATTGCCGTCTCGCTGCCGCATTCGCCGCTGACCGTCGATCAGCAGCGGGCAGTGGTGGAGGTCGTGCGTCGCGAGCTGCTGACGCCGCGCGGCTTGCGATCGCTGGCAGCTGGCGATGTAAACTACCACGGCCGCTACGCCGGCCCGCAGATGGAGCGGGATCGCGCGTACCACAACGGCACGGTGTGGGGTTGGCTGATCGGCCCATTCCTTGAGGCCTATCTGCGTGTCAACGATTTTTCCGACGCTGCCCGCCAGCAGGCGCGCCAATGGCTTCAGCCGTTGCTTGAGCACATGGACACCGAGGCGTGCATCGGGCAGATCAGCGAGATCTTCGAGGGCGACCCGCCGCACCGCGCCGTCGGCTGCTTCGCGCAGGCCTGGAGCGTCGCGGAGGTCCTGCGCGTCCTGATGCTGTGCGAACACGGCCCCCAGCCGCCGCGAAGCACGGGCTGACGCCGCCGGGACAACGCATCGATCGGTATGAGAATTTGCTCCCGTCGCCGGCGGCTGAGTCGTCGCGGCCAGAACGAACGTTTGGCCATTTGGCAAGCGGGTAGGTAGAATGCAAAGCCTGTTGGCGCAAAGTATTGTCAATCCCTGAGGAGAACGAATGGACTCAGCGGTACTGCTTGCACACTTGCCTGTCGCGCAGGTGCCAGCCGGGGAGTACATCAGCGTCTGGAAGGCGCTGCCGGTGCTTGTCCTGCTGCTGATCTGGGCACGCCTGCTTACCTGGGCGGATAAGGATGCGATCTATGCTCACCTGCCGCGGCAGGCGCTCAATGCCGGCCTGTTGGGCGGGTTGGTCGCCGGCGTGGCGCTGTTCCTGTTTGTTCCCAACTTCTGGATCGCACTGGCGGTCCTGCTGTTCTTCGTCGCCGTCGATGCGGGCGTCTATCTGGGCTTCCGTGCAAAGGTTGTCGGCCTGGGGGATCTGAAGGATCAGTTCAGGGACTGGCTCCAGGGTCTCAGCCGCAAAGAGAAGGTGGCTGAGGCCGTGCCCGGCCAGGTGCAGCTTATCAACCCGATGGGCCAGCCGATGCCCATCCCCGATGCCGAAGATCCCATGCGCCCGGCTTACGATGCCGTGCAGTTGATGCTCACCGATCCGCTGCAGAAAAACGCCGAGCGCATCGACTGCGGCCCGGAGAAGGATGTCGCCATCGTCCGCTACTACGTCGACGGTGTCGGCTATACCAGCGGATCGATGTCCAAGCCGGATGCCAGCGCCGCGATCGGCTATCTCAAAGTCGCCGCGGGCCTGGATTTCAATGAGCGCCGCAAGCCGCAGGTCGGCATCGTCAAGGCCGTCATCGACGGCCAGCGCAAGGAGCTGACCGTCCAGACCGCCGGCAGCACGGCGGGCGAGGTCATCCGCCTGCTGACCGACGTCAAGAAGAAGCACACGCAGACCCTCGACCAGCTCGGCATGCACGAGCATCAGCTCGGAGCCGTGCGCGAGATGCTCACCGAGGGTAACGGCCTGGTCATCATCAGCGCCCCCAAGGATCAGGGCCTGACCACGATGCTCTACGCCGTTCTGCGTGGCCACGACGCGTTCCTGACGCACATCCAGACCATCGAGCGGGAGCCCGATCAGGATCTCGAGGGCATCACGCAGAACAAGCTGGCCCCCAACGCCAGCCCCCAGGAAGAAGCCAAGCAGGTCGACTGGATCATCAGCCAGGAGCCGGACGTCATCGCCGTCTCGGCTGTCAACAGCCCCGACTCCGCCCGCATGCTGGCCAGGGTCGCCGAGAGCAAGCGCATCTACATCGGCATGCGTGCCGGCAGCACGTTCGACGCCCTGACGCAGTGGCGCAAACTGGTCGGCGACGATCAGCTTGCTCTCAAGTCGCTGCGGATGATCATCAACGGCCGCGTGCTGCGCAAGCTGTGTGCGGCGTGCAAAGTCGCTTTCGCACCCGACCCAGCCATGCTGCGGAAGCTCAACCTCGACGCCAACATCCAGCAGCTTTTCCAGGCTCGCACCGAGCCGCTGCGCGACCCCAAGGGAAATCCGATCCCCTGCGAGTTCTGCAAGGATCTCCGCTTCAAGGGTCGGACCGGGTTCTACGAGATTCTCAACGTCGACGACCGCATTCGCGAGGTCGTGCTCAGCGGCGGATCGCACGAGCAGCTCAAGGCTGCGTTCCGCAAGCAGCGGGGCGAGTACCTCCAGGAATCGGCCCTTCGCATCGTCGAAGCCGGCGACACGAGCATCCAGGAGGTGCTCCGCGTGCTCAAGCCGACGGGCAGTTCCAGCGGAGCCCGCGCGTCATGATCGCCGCGGGCCTGATTTGAGATGATCGAAAACCGACAAGGGACCATCGACAACCGGCAAAGCCCATGATCTTCTCCCTCATCATCCTCGTGCTGATCGGCGTGATCGCCTTCTTCCACTACGTGCAGGGCGTCTTCAGCGCGACGCTATCAGCCATTCTGACCGTCATCGCCGCGATGGTGGCGGTCTCCTATGCCGAGCCGCTGGTCGACCAGTTCTTCGCCAGCGGCAAGTTCGCCGACTACGCACTGTCAGCCATGCTGGTCGTGCTGTTTGCACTGGTCTACCTCATCCTCCGCCTGATCTTCGACAGCCTGATCCCCGGCAACGTCCAGTTGCCGGTCATCGCTGACAAGATCGGCGCTGCCGTGATGGGCGTGATCGCCGGCATTTTCGCGACGGGCGTCTTCGCCATCGCGGCTGAGGCCATGCCGTTCGGCGCGTCGTTCGGGATGCATGCGTTGTATGAGGTTGAGACCAAGGCCACCGTCGTCCGGGGGGAGCGCAACCGCAGCTACGATGCGACCGTCTATGACGAAACCAAGGTGATGACGCTGGAGGAGACCAACAAGCGGGGATCGACGTGGATCCCGGTCGGCGACATGGTGCTGAGCCTGGCGCAGCACCTCAGCGACGGCGGATCGCTCGCGGGCAAGCGACAGTTGGCCAGCCTGCACCCCGACTGGCTGCAGGAGCTGTTCGGCCAGCGTGTCGGCCTTGAGGTCGGCGCCAAGCACGTGGCACTGCCGGATGACATCGCGAGCGTCGAGATTTTCACGATGGACCGCGTGCCGCAGGTGTCAGGCGTTCCGCCGCGGGTCCGGCAGTTCACGCACAGCGAACTGCGGCGCGAACCGGATGAGTTCATCATGGTCGTGCGGATGAAGTTCAATCCCGATGCTGCCGGCGATGGCAACATCCTCCGCATCAGCACTGGCGCTGTGCGGCTGCGCGGGATGGGCGGGACCGCCGCCGATCCCAGGTGGGTCAACTACTACCCGCGCGGCACGTATGAGAACGGCCGGCTGTACGTGAACAAGCCGTCCGATCCGATCTTCATCTCTGCCGGCAACGGCGCGGACTTCGTCTTCCTCGTGAAGTCGGCTGACGTGTTCCAGCAGAGCGGCGACAACGGGATGGTCGTCAAGAACAACGTGTTCGTCGAAGCCAAGCGTCTGGGCCGCGTCGACCTCGGCGGCAAGCAGGTCCGGCACGCGACGCCCCCAGCCGACGATTCGATCCGGGTTCTCCGCACCGACGAAGTTCGCGAGGCTGCCACCCAACCCCAGCGCCAGCAGGGGAATGAGGGGGGCAGCAACGACTAAGGGGAGCGCGACGAGTGGGGGGGCGAGAGACGAAGAGACGAAGTGGGGCAAGCCGGACGAGAGAGCGTCTTGCCTTTTGAGGCACTGACGTCCCGCACGTGCATTTGTCCGAACGGCGACACAGCGTGCGACCGCACCAATGCAGGTATCGCGCCAGATCAGGCTTGGATACCTTCTTTGCGCCCGCCTCGCGTCCTTCGCGCCTTCGCGGCCGCCGTTCAAACCCCATCAAAGTGCCGCCACCATAACCGCCACGTAAACACGGCTATTGATCGGAGTCTGCTTTTTCCCTCGCCGCCAAGCCGATGGCACTTGCCGTTGCGTGGGTCTCGATGTGGCTGATGCTGACATGCCACCGGCAGATACCGAGCCGCTCGGCGATGCGGCGGCACTCGCCACTGAGGAGGACCTTCGGCTGGCCGGATGGTTCGCGGAGGATCTCAATATCCGTCCACTGGATGCCGCCGCGCCAGCCGGTGCCGAGCACCTTCAACACCGCTTCCTTGGCAGCGAATCGGCCTGCCAGGTGCTCGTAGAACCGCTTAGTGTTCCGATTGCAGTACGCCAGCTCGCCGGGGGTGAAGCAGCGGTCCAGGAACCGCTGGCCGTGCGACTCCACGAGCTGGCGAATCCGGGCTGTCTCAACAATGTCGATGCCGTGACCAAGAATGGGCATGGCTTAAGGGTAGGGCCAACGCTGCCGCTCGCCAAGCTCGGCTGGATTCATGGACGGATGGCTACCGCGATGGCGCGAAGGGGGGTAGAAGGCAGGAAGCTGCCATCTTTCTATCGCCAATGCCGTACGTTCCGCGCAGGAAGGGCCTTTGGCCGGCCCCTCATGCATCGATCATCGCCCATCACCCGTCCGATCCCGTCACTTCCCATCCTTATCCGGGAAGATCTGCGTGATCGGCTTGCCCTTGCAGTGCTCGGGCAGGGGGATGCCCAGCACGTAGCAGGCTGTGGCGAAGGTGTCGATCGTGTCGATCTGGAGCTGATCGAAGCGCGTCAGGTCGAACCCGGGCCGCACGCCCGGGCCGACGGCGATCCAGGGGATGTGGCGGCTTCGCGCGTCGTCCTTGCCGTGCCTACGGCCCTGGCCGCCGTGGTCGGCTGACAGGATGACAAGCGTCGAATTCGCCAGGCCGAGCTCATCCAGCGCCGCCATGACGCGTCCGACGGCTTTGTCGGCGTTCTCGATGGCCTCGATCTGCTCGGGCGTGCCCCAGCCGATGCCATGCCCCTTGCCGTCCACCTGCGCAAAGTGCAGGAACATGACATTCGGACGATGCTCCCGCAGGAACTCGATTCCCTGGTCCGCCACCTGCTGATCGTTCAGGTACTTCTCTTTCCTCGACACCGCCTCCCAGTCGATCGCGCCTTCGTCGACGAAGATCACGAACTTCTGCTTGCCGGTGACGATGGCGGTGGTCAAGCCGGCTTCCTTGGCCAGCTTGAACAGCGACGGCACGCGCGGGGGATGGCGGTCTTCCGGCCCCCGTCCGTCGTTATTCCAGTTGACGCCGTGGTCCTGCATCCACACGCCCGTGAGCATGCTGGTGTGGGAGGGAAGGGTGATGGATTCAGGAATGGTGCGCGCCCACAGGCTGAAGCTGCCGCGCTCGAGCATCGAGCGCAGGTTCGGGGTGTTGGCGCGGAGCGCCAGATCCGGCCGCAAGCCGTCGATGCTGATGATCAGCACATGCTCCACACGCCGATGGGGCGCCTGAGGCTCAGCCTCCTGAGCGCAAACGACGGTGGTCAGAACCAGAGCGAACAGAAGAACGACAGCATGGGATAGACGACGCATGGGGATATCCATACCGCAAACGTGCGTAATTGGCCAGATGGCGGCGGGCAGCAGGCGGCAGGGCACGGGGACAGATGTGGGGCGCGGGCCGGGATCGGGCGACCGACTTGGCCACTCAACATGCCGCGCAAGCCGGCCGCTAAACGGAGTCTCTTTTCCCCCTTCGTCGCTCCGTCGCTCGCCCCCTTTACCCCCCAACAGCAATCCTCTGCACATTGTCATCGATCGACTGGACGATCTTCTCCTGGAGTTGCTTCATCGTGGAGTTCGTGCCGGAGGGGATGCCGTTCATGATGATGCTGAACACATACCACTGGCCATCGCGGGCACGCAGGAAGCCGCTGAACGAGCTGACGCCGTTGATGTAGCCGCTCTTGCCGAAGACCCTGCCGCGCAGGTCCGTGTTGTTGAAGCGATTGCTCAGCGTGCCGTCGATGTCGGCGATCGCCAGGCTGGACAGATACTGCTCGCGGTGGGGGCCATGGAAGTTGGCCGCCATGACGCGCGTCAGCGCTGTGGCGCTGATGCGGTTCTCGCGTGAAAGGCCCGAACCGTCATCGAGCTTGAACTGGTCGTCAGCCACGCCCAGCTTCTTCAGATAGTCCGCCACCGCGGCGGTGCCGGATGCCCAGGTGCCGCTCTCGCCGCTGGCTTCATGGCCGAGGCGCTTGAGCAGGGCCTCGGCGTAAAGGTTCATGCTGTCCTTGTTGGTGCGGGCGAGCACCGGCTGAAGGGGCGTCTCGTGGGCTGCCACAAACGCCCACGCCGCGCGGCCGGCCTCATCGGCTGCGAAGTACGCCGCCCGGTTGCCGCGATCGCGCCGCACCTTGCCGGTCACCTCGATCCCGGCGCGCTGCAGGCTCTCGGCAAACACCGTGGCTGCATACAGCGACGGATCGTGAACTGTGATGCTCACAGGCACGGCTGTGCTGGCGTTGGTCTGCCCGCCCAGCGTGACACTGTTGCTTTCGGCGTGCCGTGTCAGCCAGATGGCGTTCTGGTTCCCCCGGATGCAGGTGTTCCGCACGTCGATGTACTTCGTCGGCGGATCCATGCTGTAGCTGACCGGCTCGCCATAGCCGTGGATCGTGAGCTGGAAGTCGACACAGTTGGCATTGAGGTTCAGCCCCGCGACGCCCGCGACGTAACGCTTGTGGATCTGCTCCGGCGGCCAGTTCGGATGGACGAACTGCGTGTCGAAGATGCTGTCATCGACGACGACGTCGTTCACGCGCGTCACGCCTCGCTGCTTGAGCTGCTGCGCCCAGTGGTCGAAGACGGTCGTTGTCCCCCAGCCGACTTTCTTGAGCATCTCGGCATCGCCGAGCGTCGGGTCGCCGTCGCCCCAGATGACCAGGTCCTGGCCGTGCATGGCCAAAAGCGTGCGGAAGCGGAAATCGCCTCCCAGGCGATCCAGCGCCGCGGCCGTCGTGACGAGCTTGAGGTTGCTGGCGGGGATGAGCGGGGTGCTCTCCAGCCGGCGATACAGGACCTGCATGTCCCCGGGCTGCTCGCCCAGGCGGGCGATGACGATGCCCGTATCGACACGGCCAAGCCACTTATGGTTCAGTACTTCGGCAATCTCGCGCCCGAGATCCGCCCGCGCCCAGGGTGTGAGCACCAGGATCAGCAGCAGGAGCGTGAGGTTGGCGTAGCGTTTCATCCGTGAAACCCTCTACGTTTGGAACTGCGGAACAACCCGAAGACGTCGCCATAAACTAGCCGAGAATCCCCCGACGGCAAGCCAGATTGCTGTGTTTTTTCGCCTGACAGCGGGGCGGCTGACACAGGGCGCCGCTGCAGCCGCGGCCGTTCCGTCTGCGCGCCATGCCCGCAAACGCACAGCGGCTGGATGGCCGATCGCGATCGGTCCCATCCAGCCGCTGGCGATCCCTGCGATTTCCTCGCAGGGCCGGTGCCCGCTCCGGTCACCGCATGCGCTTCATCTCGAACTTCTCGCCCGCCAGCGCACGCTTGGCCGGCTCGCCCCAGTAGGGCGTCGGGGTGTAGTCCCATCCCTCCAGCAGCACCGGGCTGGCCTTGGGATGGAAGCTCCATGCCGTCCAGTGCAGCTTGTGCTTCTGTACCAGACCCAGGAAATCCGGCACCCAGGTCGACGGATCCTCATGCTGCGATTCGGGGATGAACTCCAGCCGCTCCTTCGGAGCGCCGCATTCGCCGATGAACAGCGGATACTTCTCCGCAACATCCAGGAACTTCTGCTGCCACTTGCTCTTCCACGGATACACGTGGCTGGAGTACATGATCCCGTTGCCGCCGCGATCATCCAGCGCATAGCCGTTGATCACGCCCGACAGGTCGTAGCTCCAGTCGAGCCCGCCGACGATAACGATATTCTTCGCACCCGTGTTGCGGACGGTATCCACCAGGGCCTGCATGCCGATCGAGTGGAACCCGCGCAGCTTCTCGTTGTTTTCGGCGATGACGGTTTCGTCACGCTTCTTGTCGCTGACGAACCCGCCGTTCTTCCACACATCCCACGACACGTCGTGCGGCTCGTTGAACAGCTCGAACAGCACAGCCGGGTGGTTCTTGTACTTCTCCGCTACCTGCTTCCAGAAGTCCGCATGCTTCTGCTCAGGAGCGCGGAAGCAGTGCAGGTCGAGCACGACATACACGCCCTTGGACGAGGCGAGGTTCACGACGTCATCAACGAGTTGTCGGTAGGCGGCGCCGCCGTCGTTCTGGTAGGGGCCCGTGCCGGCCCAGAAATGCTCGCGGATGCCCAGGCGGATCACCTTCGCGTTCCAGTTCTCCGTCGCCTCGGTGACCGACTTGAGGATGTTCTCGCCGCCGGCGCTCCACTCCATACTCGGGATGGCCACGCCCTGCAGCCAGACCTCATTGCCGTTGGCGTCGAAGACCTTGTTGCCTTCCACATGCAGCATCGGCGGAAGCTGATCGGGCGGCGTCACCGGCACCTGCGGCTTGACGCGCGCCGCGCGAGCGGCGATCTCGGCGGCCCGCTTGGCTTCAGCCGCTTCCTTGGCTGCCTGGACCGGCGCCGGATCGATCGGCTCGATGTACAGGTCATCCAGATCCAGCGTGCCGCTGGCGACCTGGAACATCGCGGGCATGATCTCCAGTTTCGTGGCGCCTTCGGGAACGAGGAACTCCAGGCGGACTTCCTTCCAGCCGTCCTTGGTCGTGCCATGGAAGTTCGGATGCCCGGGCCCGCCCTTGAGCTTCGCGCCCGACGCATCCTTGAAATCGAGGATGATTCGTCCGTCATGCCAGTTGGCCTTGCCGCGCTTCAGCTCGATCGCCCGGGCGCGGAAGCTAAAGGCATACGCCTTGTGATCCGGCTTGACGTCGATGACGCGATAGACCGTCAGCATCTTCTCCGGCCGGGCATGCAGACGGAGGAAGTGATTACCGTCCTCCTGCTCCCATGTCACACCGTCGAGGCGCGGCCAGTCGTCCGGCCAGTCCTCAGCCTTCGTCGCCTTCTCAAAGTCGCCGTTGCTCAGCAGCGACTGGGCCTGGATCCGGGCGACACCCATCGCCAGAAGCGCCAGCAGTGCTGTAATTGTCGCGATTGCTTTCATCATCAACTCCGATTGACTGCCTCGAAATACGGGCGGCGCACGCACCGCCCCGATTCTGTCCTCATCCTCCGCACACGCCGCTCACCGCGATCGCGGCGGCGCTACCGACTGACGGTGCACGATTTCTACGGGAAGCACACGATGCTCGATCGGTGCAGACGGATCCTCCATCCGCTTGCACAACAGCTCGATGGCGGCCTGGCCCATCTGCTTGAACGGCTGACGCACCGTCGTCAGCGGTGGGGGCAGCCATTCAGCCACAGGATCGTCGTCGAACCCGACGACGCTCAGATCCTGCGGCACGCGGACGTTCATCTCCGCCAGTTTGCGATACAGCAGCCGGGCGACGCCGTCGCAACTGCAGAAGATCGCCGTCGGCGGGTCGTCGCGCTTCAGCAGATCGACAGCCGCCTGCTCGATGGCTGCCGACCAGTCGCCCATCCGGTCGCGCCCGCAGATCAGGTCAACCACCAGCGACCGGTCAAACGCGATACCCGCGTCGTTCACGGCATCGCGCAGGCCGGCCAGCCGGTCACGAACTGTCATCGCGATCAGATCGCCGATGAACGCGATCCGGCGATGGCCTTTTTCCAGCAGAAGCTGCCCGAGCTGATGCCCACCGGCGTGGTTGTCAGCCATCACCGAGGGTACCTCGATGTCATGCAGCCGCTGGTCGACCAGCACGAACGCAAACCCCCGGCTTTTCAGCAGAAAGAGGGCTTCGTTGAAGGCGGGGCTGTGCAGGGCGATGATCACCGCGCCGCGCGAGCCCGATTCGGGCAGCGCACGGATCATTGCCAGGTCCTGCTGCTCGTCACCGCGGGCGTCGTAGAGCTGCACCTGCATGCCCTGGGTCTTGGCCAGGTCCTGCACACCGCGGGAGATCTGGATCGACGGCTCCCAGTCGAGATTGCCGGCGACGACCTGGATCTGCCCGAACGTGCCGACACCCGCGCCGGGGCGGGGGGCCGCCGTCGAGCGGACATACAGCCCCTTCCCGGGGCGTCGCTCCAGCAGGCCCTCCTCGATGAGCACTTCGCTGGCGCGGCGGACCGTCATCCGGCTGATGCTCGTCTGCCGGGCCATGCCATGCTCGGTGCCGATGCGGTCACCGGGCCGATACTTGCCTTCGAGAATCGACTTACGGATCTTGTCCGCCAGGACCTCATAGACCGGCGCGCCGCCAGTTTGCTCCACTGTCAAGCCCATGCAAACCAGTATACATCAGGTATGCAGGCAGTCTAGACAATTCCAGCCCGACGCCCTGTGGCGATGTGTCACAGATTCACGTAAATGTTTGTCAGATAAAGACGTGCGCCAGAATTATACCGGTATGATACTGGTGGGATTCCCGGTCCCCTCTGTCCCTCATCTTGCCGTCGGAACGCCTACCCTCGGGCCCCTGAGCCCCATATGAACGCAGCCGGCGTTGCGGCGCGGCCCCCCCCCGACCGCGCCGCACGCGCCAGGCCGCATCCGCCAAGCCGCCGGTCTTCCCCGTGCCAGCGGCTTGGGCGACCCCCACGCCCCCACACCCCCACACCCCGTGGGAGTGAAGTGTGAGGGACCTTACGCCATGCCACTGACACCTGTGTGTCAGGGGTGTGGAAAATCCTTCACCAAGCAGGCCCAGCCGGTTGATATACTCCTGCCAAAGGGAAAGGGGCGCCATGTCGGCTGACTACACGAAGATCCATCGATTGCTGCGAATTCTCACACTCATCCAGGGTTCGGACGGCTGGACCGCCCGTCGCCTGGCAGCCGAGTGCGGGACAACCGAGCGGACCATCTACCGCGACATGAGGATCCTCGAGGGGGCTGGCATTCCGTATTTCTACGATCCCGAAGCCAACGGTTACTGCATCCGCCGCGACTTCTTCCTGCCGCCGGTGCAACTGACGCTGGATGAAGCGCTCGCACTGGCGGTTTTGGCTGAGCAGGTGGGGGCCCAGGAGCAGATCCCCTTCACGCGCAGCGCCGGCAGGGCCATCACCAAGATCCGCTCGCAGCTCCCAGCCAGCCTGCGCGACGAGCTCAACCGTATCGATGATGCCGTTGCGATCCGCCTCGCAGCCGCCATGCCGCCTGAGGGCGTGGCTGATGTTTACGAAACCATGCGTCGCGCTATCGCCGGCGGACATGTGCTCGAATGCGCGTACGACTCGCTCAGCGGCAACAGCGACGGCCAGACGTTCCAGTTCAAGCCATACTCGCTGCTGTTCAACCAGCGGGCGTGGTACGTCCTGGGGCATCACAGCGGCCACGGCGAGGTCCGATGCCTCAAGCTCAATCGCTTCTCCAGCATCCGCCAGACCGGAAAGACCTTTCGCCGTCCGAAGAACTTCAGCGTCGAAAACCACCTGGGCAACGCCTGGCGCATGATCCGCGGCGACAAGCGGTATCGCGTCGAGCTGTATTTCGATGCCGAGTTCGCTGAGACGATCGCCGACACACACTGGCACCGCACGCAGCAGGTCACCTGGAACGACGACGGTTCGATCAACTTCGCCTGCGAAGTCGATGGGCTGGACGAGATCGTCTGGTGGGTGCTGAGCATGGGGCCGCATTGCCGCGTGCTCCAGCCGCGGGAGCTGGCGGATCGCGTGCGCGATCTGGCCAAAGGCATGGTGGAGCTGTACGAGCCGCCAAGCGCCAGAAAACCAGCCCTGACAGGCAGTCGTCAGCAGGCTGGCGTATGATTGAGGGTGAAAGGGGGTGAGTGCAGTCCCATGATGAAGCGCGCGGGCAGACAGGACGTGCAGCGGCTGGCCATGCGACGGACGCTCCACGACCTTCGCCAGTCGATCGCCGCCGGTCGGCCGATCTCGCTGCCGAACCTCCTGCGCCTTCTCCGCCGTCGCATGGCCGAAGCATCCCCACCGCAAATCCAGCAACAATCCGACCGCCTGCGGCATCTGTATATGAAGAAGCAGCCGTTCAGGGAGGGGTGACGGAGAGACGAAGAGACGAAGTGGGGGGGCAGCGACGAAGCGACGAAGCGCCGAAGGGGGGGAGAAAGACAAGGCGACAAAGAGACAAAGAGACGAAGAGACAAAGAGACGAAGTGCTGCCGGCCAATAATCAATGTAAGTCAACCAGACCCAACAAGTAACAAGTAACCAGTAACAAATAACAAATCAAGAACAACACCGCCTCGGACGGGGAGGGCGGGGCGGTGCTTACAAACACGATCTGTACCAGCCGCGACATCATGCGGCGCGACGGCGCCTCATCATTCCCAGGCACGCCAGGCCAACGATCCCCAGCAGCGCGCCCGGTTCAGGCGTCGAAATCACAAACGTCGGATCGCCATCGCTGATGCGAAGCCGCCAAACCTCGTGGCCCATCCCGTTCAGCGTCGTGCCGTAGAACGCGTTGAACCCCTCAGGCAGGCCCATGATCAGGACGTCGTCAAACGTGCCCGTGATCCCGTTGGAGTCATTGGTCACGATCAGGTCGAAGTCGTACGTGCCGGGCAACAGCGGCTCAAACGTGAAGATGATCTCCAGCAAGCCATTGAGCTGCGCGACGAGTGCGCCGGCAGTCACGTCGATCGCGCTGTACTCGATCTGGCGCAGCAGGCCATCCAGCTCCATCCTGATCACCGCGTTATCTCCCAGGAGCAGCGCGGGCGTCTTCAGGTAGCTGGGATTCATCGACAGCACTCCGCCGGCCGTACCCTGCGTGGCGCCGTCGGTCGTTCCGATCAACGTGGGATTGCCGGTGATCACCTGGCTGTTGTGCAGGGCCAGCGTTCCGGTGGCGATGTTGGCGGTGTTGGTTCCGCCTCCCTGAAGCCTGCCGATCACGATGCCGTCCGTGACCACCAGCGTGGAGTTGAACACATCGACCACCGCGTTCGTCGTCGCCAGCGCATTGTTCTGCACGTCCGTCCGCCCGATGTGCATGGCATCGTTCACCGTGATCAGGCTGTCGGTGATGGCGCCCTCGACAAACACGGAAGCAGTCGCATTGCCATTGACGGCAGCCGTCGTTCCGAACAGGAGCGATCCGCCGACGAACATGTTGCCGACGTTCTGCAGATGGACCACCGCCCTGGCCGTCGACTCGGCTGAGTCGCTGGTGATCACGACCTGACCGGCCACGAACGACCCGCTCATGGTCATGGAGGCGATGTCGTGGAACACCACCGAGGCAAAGCTGCTCGATGACGCGCTGCCCGAGGCGCTGTTCCGTGCGATGCTTACGTCGTGGGAGATCTGGAGGCTCCCGATGTCGCCGAACTCGATCAGCGGCGGCGGTAAGCCGTTGTTCCCGTTCATGTCGTTGGCCCTCGCCTCACCGGACAGACCAAAGGCCTGTGCCGTGGCGAGAACCATGTTGCCGCTGATACCGACGACATCCGATCGCAGCAGCTTGAATGACGTCATCGATTGCGCGACCGGGCCATCGGTCAGCACCGAGGCTTGGGTGCGCGCGATCCCGACGCGCAGGTCGTGGACGATGCTGATGGTGTCGACGCCGTTGATCTCAGCCGTGGTGGTCGTGATGGAAGCGGCATGTCCCGGCGAACCAACCGGATCCGCCATGTTTGCCATCGCGATGCCGATATCCACGCGGTCGGTCGCTTTGAGCGCCGAGCCCACCGTTTCCAGCGTGAAATCGGCATGGGTCGTCGCCGTGCCCTGCCCGGTCGATTCCGCTATGCCGATCGACATCTGCATTGTCAGGATGTCAGCCGACAGCACATCCGTGATGCGCGCCGTCGCGCCGGCTGCCGCTGTGGCGGCGCCATTGGCGCTGCTGTAGCCGACGGTGAACTGAGGGGCCGCACTGTTCGTTCCCACGCGGAACACGCCATCCACCGATTCCACCAGGAACGTCGAACCGAGCTGCGGATCGGCCCCCGTGGCGATGGCTGTGGCGGTGTCATGCGCGACGGCCCGGCCGACGATGAGCTGGCCGAAGACCCACATGCCGCCGACGCCGACATCGCGGATGCTCGCGTCGCTGATGGCGGTCGAGCTGCTCGAACCGTCCGCGAACGCGTCGCCGAACAGCGCCGACGTGCGCAACTCGATGCCGCCGGTAGCCAAGTTACTGAGGCTGAACGTGCCGGCGCCGGTCGCGTGCGACAGGCTTTCGGCGTGAGCGATGCCCACGCGCAGGTCGTTGTCGGAGACAAATCCCTGGCTGAAGCTGTCGATGCTGAACGCGCCGGCGCTGGATGCCGTGCTTGAGTGAACCGCACTGGCAATGCCGATATCCAGGCGGCCGACGTGCGCGTTGAACTGGACATTGCTGATATCGAGGCTGCCGGACGCCATCGCCTCGGCCGCGCCGGTGGTGCTGGCTCGTCCGACCCGGACGTCCCCATCGACAGTGAAGGATCCGGTGATCTGATCAAGCGTCGCCGCGCCGGCTGCAGCCGAACTGCTTAGTCCATGGCCGGTGGCCTCGCCGATCAGCAACTCGCTGCCGAACCGAACCGTCGCATCGACCTGCGACACGTGGAGCGTTCCCTGCGCCTGGGCCGTGCTGGCGCCGTTGGCCAGGGAACCGCCGATGGTCGCAGTGGCGCCGATCGCAAGCTCATCGCCGATCATCGTGGCGCGGAACGTGCCCACGGCGTTGGCGGTGGTGCTCTCGAGGGCAGTCGCGTTGCCGACGTTCAACGTCCCGGTGTTGAACAGCCGGTCCTCGATCTGCCCTGCGTGGAAGTCGCCGGCGGCGCTGGCTGAGCTGTTGTCGCCCATGGCCGACGCAACGCCGACATTGAGGTTGCCGTAGATGCCAAGGTTTCCATTCAGCTCACCGGCGTACATCGTGCCGCGCGCCTTGGCGGTCGACGTGGCTGAGGCTTGTGCCCAGCCCAGCAGCAGCGTGCCGTCAGGGACCGGCGTGTTGCCGAACTGCAACGTGCCGCCGAGCTTGCTGAAGCTCAGCTCGCCCGTGGCTTCACCGCTGGCCTGTCCTGTCGTCAGGCTCACGCCTGCCTCGACAAACCCCAGGACAAAACCGCCGGTTTCGGTGTTGTGAACCTTCATCAGGCCGTGAGCCTCGCCCTGCGAGAACTGATTGGCGACGATCCTGCCCACCCTCAGGTGGCCGGTAAGGATCTCCAGCGCGAACGGATCGACGCCGGTGTCGATGATGTCCTCGACGATGAGCTTGCCGGTGGCGACGGTGGATGCCGACGACAGCAGGTCGGCCAGGCCGACCTCGACCGGACCGCCGATGCGGAGCACACCGTTGAGCGTGTCGATCCTCAGCATGCCCCAGGCTTCGCCGGACGAAGCGCCCGTGCCGCGGACCGTGCCGATCTGCAGTGCCTTGTTGGCGTCACTGAGGAACTGGTCGGCGAATGTCACCTGGCCGTCGATGTTCGCGATCTTCGCGAAGGCGTGCGTGTTGTAGTTGCTGAAATCACTTGCGTTCACGACGCCGATCAGCGCCGGCCCGGCAAAGGTGACGCCGCCGTTGTTGACGGTGTCGATCACGAACTTGCCGTCGGCTGCGGCGTGGCCGTTGTCGGCGGCGTCAACGACGCCGACGCTGAGCAGCGAGCCGATCGCTATGCCGTTCTGGGAGTTGTTGATCCACAGCTTGCCGTCGCCGATGGCCTGGCTGAGATCGCCGGCTTGCAGCGATGCGACGCTGAGCCCGAGTCCGCCGATGATGAGGTTGCTGTTGCTCTCGAGCGTCGCCCTCGCTTCTGTGCGGCCGGTGGCGCGCTGGCTGGCGAACACGTCGCCCACGTTGAGGCCGGCAAGGAATACCGAGTTGATGTCCTGCAACGTGAACTCAGCCCTGGCGATGGCGTCGCCGCTGCCGCCGCCGACGGCCCAGGCCCTGCCGACATTCACCCCGCCCGCGACGTTCAGCACGCTCATCCTCTCCAGGTGCAACGAGCCGTCGGCCGTCGCCGTGGGCATCACCAGGTTCTGGCCGCCCGAGGCGCTGGCGACGCCGACATTGACCTCGTTCGCGGCCACGAGGGTGTTCAACTCATCGATCCGCACGCGGCCCCACGCGTTGGCTTCGGACGATTCCTGGGCCACCGCGTACCCCACGTTGATGGGGCTGATGATGCTGATCGCTCCGTTGATCTCGTCGATGTAGAACTCGCCGTAACCGTTGGCGATCGACGTGCCTTCGCCCTGCGAGTAGGCAATTCCGACGTTGAACTCCGACAGGGTGCCAAACAGTTGGCCCAGGCGCTGCCACTCGAACTTGCCGTTGGCCCACGCCTGGCCGAACTGATTGAGCTCGGTCCGCGCGTAGCCGATCCGCAGCGCGGCGTTCAGGCTCAACTGATCGACCGATTGCAGGAACAGGGAGCCCGTGCTCCTGGCCTCGGCGAAATCGCCCGCCACGGAATAGCCGATGATCAGACTATTGTCGATGCTGGCGGTCTGGATCCCGTCCAACACCACCTTGCCGGTGCTGTGCGCGTGACCGATGCCTCCCTCGGTCGCGTCAGCCGTTCCGATGAGCAGGCTGTTGCCGGCTTCGAACTGCAGAACCCGCTGCACAAGCAACTCGCCCTTGGCTTCGACCGGTGCGTCCTGGTTGGAGAAGTAGTTGTTCAGGCTCGCATTGCCGACGTAGATCGAGCCGTCGATGTTGGCACTGATCAGCTCGCGGATCTCGACCTTGCCGTCGGCCTTCGCCGAAGCGCGGTCGAGGAACGCCTTCTCGAGCAGCGCACTGCCGATGATCAGATCGCCCGCGATGCTCACCTGGTCGTTGGCCAGCGCGCCGTCCTTGTTGGTCAGGACCATCCACCCCTTGCCGGTGGCGCTGCGGTCGAACGTGTCGGCTGAGCCGACCAGGATGTTGAAGGCAGCGAGAGATCCTAGCAGCTCCAGCGAGCCTTCGGCCTTGCCGTCGCCGAACGCTGTTCCGATGTACATCGCTGAGTCGGGATTCTGCCCGACTTCCAGCAGCCCATTGGCCAGTCCCTGCTGGTTGCCCACCAGCCGAAACGAACCTCTGGAGTGCGTCGCCAGCGTCGGATCAACGTGCGCATCGTCGATGAATCCGACGCCCAGCAGATCCAGAATTCCGACGTTCGTATCCAGGCCCTCAAAGTGACCGACGCCGCCGTTCAGACCCAGCCAGAAGTTGTCGTTGTTCACCGGCGTGCCGCCGCTGGCCGTCGCCTTGCCGCCGTTGTTGATGAACGCCGTGTCGCCAAACGTCGGCACGTCGTTCGGTGTCCAGTTGGTTGCAGTGAAGTACGAGCCGGTACCGGCATTCCAGGTCAGATCGTCGGCGCGGATCTCGACAGCCGCGACGGCCATCGCGACCGCCGACGCACCGGCCGCCAGGCGCAGGCGCCGGGACGATCGAGGGTTGTGACCGGACAAGACCAGATCGCTCGCGCGGTCCCTGGGCGTGACATGCTGCTTGCGCATTGCCATCTCCCCGTCAAAAGAGTTTCACGGCAGACCGTCGGCCATGCCACAATTCACCCACACCCCGCAGCGAACCACTCACTGCGGGTACTCATTGGCTAGCGTTTTGTGAACTCAGGTTTGGCGCCCGGCCGCGCACACCTGCGGCGCGATGGACGTGGCACTTACGGCCCCGGAGGTACGACATGAACCCTCACCTACTACCGCCACGTCGACGGCGACCAACCGACCTGTCTGATGCGATTTTCTATACCAGCTTCGCCAGAAACCGACAAGCAGGATTTTGACATGCAGGGGTCAACGGTGAGGGGCAATGGGGCATCCGGTGTGACCACACCGCGCAATCGCGGCCGCTAAACGGAGTCTCCCTCCCCTTCGTCGCTCCATCGCTTCGTCGCTCTCACCCCCACTTCGTCTCTCCCCTTCCTCGCTCCGTCGCTCACCTATGCTCCATCGGCCCGAACACAAACCAATGGATCGCCCCGGCGATCGCGTAGCGCGTCGGGCCGGCATCGCGGCGGACCCACTCGACCCTGCCGTCGCCGTACAGCACGTTCATCCCCATGACGCCGCGGCTTTCGCCGTGGTTCCACACGCGAAGCGTCAGACCGGCTGCGTCGGTGTACGCCAGGTAGTCGGCGCCGATCACCAGGTCACTGCGCAGCCGCCGGTACTCGGGCTTGTCGATCGTCCAGTTTCCCTTCGCCAGCCAGTGGGGGTACTGGTACGTCAGCGCGATGATCCCAAAGCTCGTATGCGGCCACCACTGCTGGGCGGATCGCTGCTCGAAGTTGGCAGGGCAGTACCACACGTCCTTTGTCTGCGTGTATCGCAGCAGCTCCGTGGCTGGGTAGTCGCGCGATGCAGGTCGATCGGTGCGCCCGACGATATGCGGCTCGAACTGCTCGACCTCGTAGCGCTTCGGCAGATAACCGCGGTTGTCGTTGAAGTACATCACCATCGCCAGCCCCGTCTGGCGAAGGTTGGAGGCGCACGCCGTCCGGATCGAGACCTCGCGCGCCCGCATCAGCGCCGGCAGCAGCAGGGCGATCAGAACAGCGATCACACCGATGACGACCAGCAGTTCCACCAGCGTAAACCCCGCCGGCTGATGCACATGCGATTGGCGATGCGTCCTCATCTCGCTCCGCCTTCCCCGGATCCCTCCGGAATGATCTCCAGCCAGGCTGCGCGCCTGGTCAGCCAGACGGGCACGCGCAGCACCCCATCGCCCACGGCAAACCCGATCTCCCGCGGCGTCTGCTCGTGCAGGCTGTGCCAGACGACCCGCTTGATCGCGACGCTCTGGCCCATCGAGATCGTCAGCTCCGTCGCGAAATCGACATCTTTCGCCTGCCGCTGATCCAGACGCCACACCGGCACGATGACTGCGCCGTCATCGCGCCGCCAGGCGTGATGACGAACGACATCCGGCCAGTTCGAGCTGGCGGCCTCGACCGACAGCTTCTCAAGCCGACTTGGGTCGTCGAAGAATCCAGCGATGCGACGGTAGACCTCGTAAGCCGGTTTGACGCGCGACGTGTCATACCCGACCAGGCCGAAGTTGCTCTCGGCATGGTCGTTGCGCCCATCGTTCTTGAAGTCGTACCACGTCACCGCCTCCAGCGGTACGCCATCCAGCCGCACGGCCAGATATGTCAGCATCAGCCGCGAGAGGTAATCGGCCTGCAGCGTCTCATCGCCCAGTGCCGCCATCCCCTCGACACCGGACGAATACCCCAACTCGGTGAAGTAGAGCTTCACCTGCTTGCCTTCAGGCGCGTGTGACTGAACCAGCGCATTGAACGCGTGGATCGCCCGCTCCAGGTGATCCGGATCCTCCGGCGAACCCTCCGCAAAGTGCGGATCGGCCTCCGGCGCGAATCGTTTGTTGTACGGATGCACAGCCACCGCATCGGCCCATTCGAGCGCGCCGGCATCGAGGACCACCTTCAGCCACTCGATGCCCGGCTCCCACCAGAGGCTGGAGATCGACCCGACGGCGATCGTCACCTCAGGGGCACGGTGGCGGATAGCGGCTGCGCCGTCGCGGTAGATGGTGACGTAGTCCTGCGCCGTTCCCTGCCAGAAGTATTTCAGGTTCGGCTCATTGTGCATCTCGATGACGCGCACGCACGAAAAGCGTGCCGCCAGGTCGCCTATCCACTGGAAGTACCCTTCGCGAAACGCCCCATGCTTCGCATCATTCGGCCCGACAGCCAGCGGCACGAGAATCACGCGCACGCCGTGATCCTGGTACATCTGCAGATACCGCTCGACGGTCTTGCGGTTCTCCATCGCGCGGGGGTTGTCGGGATCGTCAAACCACGGCTGATACAGTGGTTCGCGCACCCAGCCGAGGTTGGCCTGCAGCAGCAGCGGCAGCGTGTACTCGAGCTGCCAGTAGGGCGACTTGCTGCCGTCGCGATAGAACAGTGGCGTGTGCATGAAATGCCCGCAGGCGCCGAACATCGTCTGCTGCGGAGCACGCAGATCGGGCATCGGCGGCGGGGGAAAGAGAACTTCCTCCAGCACCGCCTGCTCCGAGCGACCGTCGCTGCGATCGACGATCTCGATGCTCAGGTTGTCGATCGCCGTCGCGCCGCCGTTGTTGTTCTGCGCGAAGATGGCGACATGCATCTGTCGCAGGTTGTAGCTGCCCAGGTCGCGCGTGACGCCGTTGGCGCCCTGGGACGTGCCCTCGGTCTCACCGCCGTTCGCATTCACCTGCTGCACTTCGGCGGTGTAGCGGATAGCGCGCCCCTCATCCGTCAGGCCCATCGTGGCCGTCAGCCGATACCATTGGCCATCGGCCAGCGCAAATCGCGGCCCCAGGTCGCGCGTGGCGACGCCATTGACCAGTTGCGGCACCCACGCCGACTGCGGATCGGCCGGCGAGGCCGGCTTGAACAGGCGGACGCCGATTTTGGCGTCGCCTTTGGCCAGATTGGTCTGCGGCGAGTCGGCAAAGCCGACGAAGATGCGGGATGTGCCTTTGCCGTTGGTGCCGTCAGCCCGAAAATACAGGCTGAGCGTCACCTCCTGCCGGCGCAGGTTGACGGTCTGCTGAACAAGAAACAGGCCGTCGTCCTTTGAGCCGTCGTTCAGCACGGCGATCAAGCCCGCATCAGCGCCGATCCCCGCTTCGGCGCGATGCGGATATTGAGCGATCTGCCCGCTGCTTTCCCGAAAGGCCTCGAGCTGCGCGGCGTCGGCGAAGTCGAACGTGAGCCTGGTCGCCGGCTGCTGTTCTTCCTGGCCGCGTGCGATCCCCGCACCCAGCAGCAGCGTTGCCATCGCGAAGATGGATAGCCTCATGCGATGCATCAATGTCTCCGGTGGGGTTCGTGCGTGCTGTCGCGCGAGATATCACGCACGGCGCCGGATCAGCAGCATGCCGGCCATCGCCAGCCCCAGCGCGCTGGTCGGCTCAGGGACGATGCTGAGGTTGTCAAAGTGCGTCGCACCGCCGAAGTGAAGCTGGCCCAGAAGGCCGGCATACCACTGCGAAGCAGCAGCCATCGTCGCGTTGGTGAACTCCTGGCTGCCGTCGTACAGGACCTGCGGATCGGCGGCCTGGCCATCGGTGCCATGGTCGAGCAGCTTGCCGGCGATGTTGAACTTGTTGGCAGCCGTTTGCGTGATGGTGACGATCATCTCGTACCAGTGATCGTCCTCCAGCGGAGACTTGCCGACCTCAAACGTGCTCGTCCCCGACTGCAGATGGAAGACCCAGTTGAGTGAGTTGGCCGGCTTGAACAGACGCACGCCCAGCTTGCCGTCCTGCGTGGCGAGGTTGACGTTGGTGCTGGAGGCGAAGCCAACGAAGTTGCGGCTGAAGTTGGAGGCCGAACCCTCATTGGACCCGGCATCGAGCTTGAGCATGACGCTCACCGTCAGCGGCCCGTCGGCGATGGCGTATGTTTCGCCGGTATACAGCAGGCTCCTGGAATTGTCCGCATTGCTGCCGTTGCTGTGCGTGATAGCGCCAGCCGGCGTCCCGACGCCGTCGGCATTGGTCCAACTGTAAATCGACGGCGCACCGCCGCCGTTTTCGACGAAGTTCCCCAGATCGGCTGACGAGTCGAACGTGATCAGCGCGCCGCTGGCTGCCGGCGCACAAAGCAAACCCAGTCCGAGCACAACCCCCAGCATACGACGTGGCATCCGATCGCTCATGACTCCTCCCAGACGGTGGAATAGACCTTGCCCTTGCGGGTGTTTGACTTGTTCACATGCGGACGCGAGGCGTCCAGGCTTTCACTGCGGAAGGCGGACGGATTGACGATCTCGCGGCGAACGATCGGGCGCGTGCGATCGACCAGCCGCTGAAGGATGGTCCGCGCGCACACGATGCGCAAACCCTGGCGCGCAAGCTCGTCGTCCGATGGGCAAAGATGGATAGTCGGCACGCCGTTGGCCCGGCAGATCTCGGCTGCCGCATCGCCGACGCCTTCCAGATCCAGCCCCAATGTCGTGACCTGCAATGTCTTCAGGATGTGCGGCAGGGCTGTCAGGAGCATCTGGTCCGTCGCATCACCGACGCGTAGATGCTCATCCAGGCAGCCATTTTTGCCGCAGTAGCAGCGGCGGGGCGAGTCGGAGACGCGCACATGCACCGCGCTGCTGGCTGTGCCGAAGCGCCCCAGCTCCAGCGACCCCGCCCGCAGCGAGGCGATGGCCAGCATGCCGTCACTTTTCTCAATGAAGCCGATGCGGTCGTCTTCGCGCAGGCGCGTCGACAAACCAAAGAGCTTGCACGCGACGCTGGTGGTGGGAACGACCGCCAGGCCGTGCATTTCATCGATCACCTGGCCCAGCAGGCACGGCTCCCAGTCGGGGAATCCACGGATGGCGAAGATCATCCCGTTGGTGGGCTCCATGAAGCCGTGGATGCCGATGGCGACGGTGTCCAACGCCTGGCTGATCTGCTGGCCGAAGGTCCGGGCTTCGCGGACAGCCAGCCGCAGGGCATCGGCGACGCCGCGCTGAGTTCGCTCAGCCAGAGGCTGCTGAATCTGCTTCAGCGGCTGGCCGTTGGCGGCAATGATCTCGCAGTCGATATGGTCGGCGTGCAGCAGGGCGGTTAATCCGGTGGCGCGCGTACCTTGGAGGTGGAGTGTTTCGACCGGGCGCTTTACATTAGGCATGCGCACACGTTTCAGCGTGACCAGGTCGTTGTCCTCCAACCAGCGGACGTGACGGGTCACCGCAGGCATAGACAGTCCGAATGCCTCGGCGATCTGACGTCGCGTCAACCGGTTATGTAAGAGCATCTTGCGGGTTAACTCGTAGCGGAGTCGATGATCGAAGAAGCTCATGGCCAATAAATTAGCACAACGTTGAATTAACGCCAAATAAATTTATCATGATGTTTAATTAAGCATCCCGGAGGTTCCTCGTGTCGAACGCATCTGCTGGTCGTACCATGGTTTCCGTTTCACTGCCCAGCCAGATTCCCCTGGCGCAGCAAGCTCAGGTCATCGTCGTCGGCGGGGGACCGGGGGGGATCGGAGCAGCCGTCGCGGCGGCCCGGCAGGGGGCGGATGTGCTGCTGGTTGAGCATTACGGCTTCCTCGGCGGCATGGCGACGGCCGGCGAGGTCAACCCCTTCATGCCCAATCACCTGAACGGCAAGTCGCTGGACACGGGCATCTTCGAGGAATGGGTGGATCGGATGTCCTCCTACGGTGGCGTGCGGCCGGGGTCGCGGGTCTTCGACCCGCATATCGCCCGCCTGGCAGCCGAGGACCTGTGCGTCGAAGCGGGCGTCCGCCTGCTGTACCACCATCGCGCGGTCCATGTCGAAACGGCTGACCGCCGCATCGAGACCGTCGTGCTGCACTCCAAGGGCGGTTTGACCGCGGCCCGGGCGGATATCTGGATCGACAGCACCGGCGACGGTGACTTGGCGGCGCTGGCTGGGTGCGAGTTCCACTTCGGCAGCGAGACCAGCGGCCATGCCCAGCCGATGACGCTCTGCTTCAAGCTCAAGCTCAATCGCAACGACCTGCCGGAGGATCTGCGCGATCAGCCGGCCTTCCAGGCGATCAAGCAGTTCCGCCAGCAGATCGAAGACGCCTATCAGCGCGGCAAGCAGGATGGCCGCATCGAATGCCCTCGCGAGAACGTGCTGCTGTTCCCCTCCGTCGAGGATGACGTTATTCACTTCAACACGACGCGCGTTATTCGCAAGTCGGCTGTCGATGGGCGTCAGCTTTCCGAAGCCGAGATCGAAGCCCGCCGCCAGCTCCGCCAGATCTGGAAGGTGCTGGCTGACGAGGTCCCGATCTTCCGCAACTCGCGCATCTACTCGATTGCGCCGCAGATCGGCGTTCGTGAAAGCCGCCGCATCGTCGGCCGGGCGTGGCTGACCCTCGAAGACTATCAGCAGGCGAGGACGTTCGAGGACGCCGTCGCGCGCGTGACCTATCCGGTCGACATCCACAACCCTGACGGTACGGGCACGCACATCGTCCACCTGCCGAAGGGCAAGTGGTATGAGATTCCCTGGGGCTGCCTGCTGCCCAAAGACATCGACAACATGGCCATCGCCAGCCGCTGCATTTCAGCCGATCACGCCGTGCATTCGAGCCTGCGCGTCATGCCGCCGGTCTGCTCGATCGGCCAGGCCGCCGGCACGGCTGCCGGCATGGCGATCCGCAACAAGATCGATGTCTGCCAGGTCGACGGCCGCGAGCTGCGGCAGAACCTGATCGCCCAGGGCCGCCACCTGGGTCCCGAGGAGACGCCCACCGACGGCGAGGAAACCCCCGCCCAGCAGGCTGCACGCGTCCAGCGCAGCAAGGCTGCTGCCAAGACGTTCTCGGCGTGATGTCGGATCAGAACCGCAGATGAACGCGGATGCTACGGATTGGTTCCGGCTTACGGATTTGGTTGTTGAGATCTCAGATTTGAAACTTCAGTTTTCAGATCTGGGATCTCAACCTTGCGCCATGCGTGGGCCGTTCTGACGCGATTCACTGCCCACTGCCTACCGCCGACTCCCCACTGACCCGCACAAACGTCCCCGATGCCGGGATGTTGCGCCGCCATCGCCAGTCCGGCATCCAGGCGATGACGGCTGGGCGCTCGCCGGGCGCGTCGACGTCCTGATAGATGACGTTCAGCCGCAGGCTGGTCCACCCCTCGCCCTGCATCTGCACGATGTAGGCGACCGGGATCGCTACCTCGGCTGACCATACGTTGTCAGCCGTCGAACTGGAGAAACGCGTGCCTTCGGGCAGCTTGTCCGCATCGAGCAGCGCCACGCCGTCGGCGGTCCGCACCAGCGAGATGCGGATGAATTGGTCGAACAACTGCTTCTGCCAGTCGCCGACCGATCGCTGGGCCAGCGGGCGGGCGTCGAGCCACAGATCGATCCGGTCGCCGGTGTTCTCCGCATCGCCATGCAGGATGTCATCCTGCACGCGAACGGCGATGTACACGAGTTCGTCATCGTGACGCGCGTCGAACGAGACGTTGGCGTCCGCATCGCCGCGCCACGCCTCGCTGTTGCCGCCGATTTCGCGCGGCGTCTGTGCGAAGCGGAGCGTGCCCCATTCGTCGAGCTTGCCGTCTGTGTGGGCTGTGCCCGCGGCGAGCGGCCAGTTCGGTTGGATGTGAACGGTCTGCTCCAGCGGCTGGCTGACAGTGCGACCATCCGCGAGCTGATAGTCGATCCGGCCGGTCAGCCGGATCGGCACGATCTCGTCAGCCGGCAGGCGCCGCAGCGGCACGAGCCGGAAGGGTACTTCGACCTCCTGTGCCTGCACGTTGGCGAAGTTGCCAGAACCGGCTGCGACGTCCTGCTCGATGACGCGCGGTTCGCCGCGCATCTGCGGATGCTGGTCGAAGACCATCGTGATCCGCGCCGGCAGGCGCGTGCCGTTGCGGAAGCGGATCGTGCCATCGAGCGGCTGCTCGAGATGCGAGCCGTCGAAGCGCAGCGTCTGCGCCGCGCGCACGACGTTCTTGCCGCGATCGGCGATGTCCATATCCAGCTCGTTGCGCAGCTCCGGCGAGAGGATGCCGGTGATGTCGATATTGGCGATGATCGGGCCGTTGTGGGTCATCGTGACCCAGACGATCTGGTCAAACTCGCCCATCTCAGGCCCGCGCTGGCCGCTCATGCCGCCGGTGGTCGCCAGCGTGTAATACTCGCGCCCGTGACGATCCTGCTTGAGGTAGCGATGCACATGGCCGGTGAAGACGGTGTACGGCCGGTCCTGGAGCATCCCCTCAAATTCCGGCCAGCCTTCGAACGGCTGGCTCAGCTCCTCTTCCATCCACCAGGCTGGCTTGTGGGCGAAGATGAACGTCCATCGGACGTCGCGGTTTTCGTCCAGTACCTTGCGGAAATACGCAAGCTGCTCCGGCCCGATGCGCCGCGCCTCGTGGTCCTGGATGTCCACGCACAGGAACAGCACATTGCGATAGACGAAGTGGTAATACGGCCGACCAATGCGCTCGTTATAGACCTTCCGCAGGGCCGGGTTGGAGATGTCGTGGTTGCCGGGGACGAAGAAGAACGGCGGCTCGAGCACAGCCAGGTCCTTCAGGAATGCGTCCCATTGCCGATTGGCCGCCTCCTCCCGTCCGGCGCCCTGGATCAGGTCTCCGACGTTGATCACGAACTTCGGCCGAAGCCAGTTGAGCTTCGTCATCGCATCGCGGAAGACGCCCGGCCGTGCGCGGCCGGTGTTGTCCGAGACGATGGCGAAGTGAAACACATCCGGATCTTCTTCGAAGTTGAGGTGCGTCCACGGGTTGACGCCTGGCAGGACGTCGATCGTCAGCGGCTTGGCTGACGTGTCAGCCGTCGCGTCGGCGTCAGCCGCGGCGATTGGCAGGGCGGGGGGCTCGAACTGCTGCAGTTCAGCCGGCAATGCCCACAGCCGCTCCACGACGTTGATCATCGCCCGACCGTTGTGATAACAGGCCTTCCACGCATTGCCCTTGAACTGCCTCGGCTGCTGCTGGCCGGTCGCGCTGACAGAATGCAGCCAACCGCCGTGGCGACGGTCGATCTGGTGATTCTGGATGAATCGCCAGGTCTGCACGAACTTCTGGCCGTATTCGGGTGTCTCACGTCCGAATCGCTCGTGCATCAGCAGCAGGGCGTTGAGGCCCTCAGCCTGTGTCCACCATCGCTTGTCCGTGACGCACGCGCCGCTGAAAGCCTGGCCTTCATAAAAGAACCCGCCATTGCCCCTGTCCCAGCCGTCGCGCAAAGCGTGATCGACCAGTTTTCGCGCAGCCGACAACGTCGCTGGATCCTCCGCCATGCCCAAAGCATCGGCGGATTCCAACAACAAATAGGCGGCCTCCACGTCATGCCCGTAGGAACTGTGCCCCGGCACGGGCCGCCAGTCGGGCGTGAAGAACAGCGGAATCGAGCCGTTCTCCGCAAGCATCGGCCCGATCATCAGCTGATGCAGTTCCAGCAGTCGTTCCTTCAGCACCGGATCCTGCCAGCGGCGATACAACGCCGTGAACGCCTCCAGCAGGTGTAGGTGCGTGTTCATCGACTTGTAGCCGTAGGCTGTGCCCAGGGCGTCCCATTGCACGTCATCGCGCGGGCTGTCGGATTTGCTAAGCAGGGGCGTGCCGTCGCGCGCGAGGGCTTCGAAATAGCCGCCGTGCTCGGCATCGTGCGCGTGCTCGTCGAGCCAGCGGAAGGTTTCGATTGCCAGATCGAGCGCCCCTGCGTCCGGCATCACGTCATGCGCCGAACTTGCGGCATAGATGGCGAAGGCCAGGGCATACGCATGCTTCTCGCCGTGCATCGGGCTTTCGCTGCCGTCGATCATACGATCCCAGAACATTCCGCCATGTTCAGGATCGACGAACTGCTCGCGGATGTAGGTCAGCCCGTGGGCTGCATACGCCCGATGCTGCTCCGCCAACTCCGGCAGCTTCGCGGCCATCGTCGCATTGACCCACAACATGCGGGACTGGAAGACCAACGTCCGCCTCGGCTGATCCACTTTCTCCCAGGCGTGGTTGAAGGCCTGGTGATATCCGCCGTTCGCCTCGTCGATGCAGCGGGGAAACCACAGCTTCAGCTCGTCGTGAAGCGCCGCCTGCACCTCCGCCGCGAGGTCAGATGCCGAAACACGCGCCGCCGGCGATTCCTGTGCAGCCGCGCTGCCGCAGGCCACGGTGCATACGACCAGTGCGGATAGCAGGCTTCTCATGGACCAGTCTCCTCAGGACTTGCGAAGGATCTTGATCGCTGCGTGATCAACGACATCACCGACCTGCACTCGCACCTTGCCGCCGGTCGCTGTGGCAGTCGATGTCGACCGCGGCTGGCCGGTGTTGATATCCCAGACGATCACGTCATACACGCCGTCGGGGAGATTGGCGACCTCAACCTCGACGTCACGAATCTTCGCAGGCGTCTGGCCGAGGGCATCTTCCGGCAGCTCGCCCACGGTGACATTCCGCAGCACGAGGATAGCCGTCTGATCCGACGCCAGGCCGTCGACATTGACCAGACGCGTTGAATCTGTCTCGTCGTAGACGATCAGGTAACGCCGTATGTCGATCCAGTCGCTGTTGGGGCCTTCCAGTGACAGCTTGAGGCTATGCGAACCGGCTGAAAGGGGGATACGGAGGAACTTGCTCTCATTGGGCACAGAGCGGCGCTCCGAGCCGGGGAAGGTGAACTCGGTGGCCGGTTGGCCGTTGTCGGTGACGACCAGCTTCATGCTGGCGGGGCCGGAGATCTGCATGCCCATCTCGATGATAAACTCGCCCCTGGCCGGCAGGTTGAACTCGAATGTCGGCTCGGTGCGCCACTCAGGATGCCGCACGCCGTACAGTTTGGGCGAAATGCCTTCGAGAAACTGATTGCCAGCCGTGGGATCGATGACGAAGTGATCCTCGGTCGCCCTGGCGCCCCAGCGGGCGATATCGCCGTAGTTGACCAGCGCGATCACGCGCTGCGGGGTGGCGTCGCCGGCGGTGTCGACGTTTGCGGCGACGACGCGCGCCTCAGCCGGCTGGACCTTCTGCTCGTGCAGGCGCAGACCCTGCATGAACCGATGCATCGAGGCGAAGCAGTCCCACGCGTCATAGCGGTCGACCATGCCATGCGGCCAGGTCATCACGCCGCCATGGCCGCGGCTCATCGCTTGCCACAGCTCGAGGCGAAGGGTGTCGATGAACCACTTGGTGTTGCGCGTGAAGTAGACTTCCTGGATGACGCTGGGCTTGTCGGTGGGCAGCGGCTGCGCCGGCTGGGAGTAGTCGGGGATCTGCTGAGCCGCGAACTTGAAGTTCGTGCCGAAGATGATCGGCCGCCAGCCGTCGAACAGCTCGTGTGTGTAGCCATGCATTTCGCGTAGCCAGTCGAGCGTCTCGGGGCTGGGGTTGTTCATGTCGTTCCACGTGTTGATGGCCCACAGCGATGGGCTGTATCCCCAGCGGGCGGCGATGTAGCGAAGACGCTTGCGATAGGCTTGGCGCGCTTCGGATGAGCTGAAACGGTCGTGGGGCTTCTCAGCCGGGCCGCCGTTGAGCTTGTTGTAGGGGTTGAAGGCCCAGGCATGTGGGGGACCGTTATCGGCGGGGCCGCTGTGCTCGTCGTTGTCGTCAAGCACGAGCATGATGCGCAAGTCGGCTTGTTCGCCGAGTTCGAAGACGCGGTCAAACGCGGCTGCCACCATCTGGTTGTAGTAGTTCATCCCACCGTAGCCGCTCCAGGAGTTGTTGGGATCCTGGCCAGGGACGGGCATCCACTCGAGCCACGCGTAATGGCACTGCCAGACGCGCGTCGCGGACATGTTGCCCCTGGCCTTGGAGAAATAGTGCTCGTAGGTGCCGTGCGGGGCGCCGAGTTCGGGGTTCTTCGTGGTCGTGCGCGTCCACGGGACATTGACGCCCACGGGATAGAACAGCTCGCCCGAGGCGGCATACTCAAAGTAGCGGGGGTTTCGCTCGCTGACACGAACATAGCCCGCGTGATCGGACACGGCGGCTGTGAATCGCACAGCCGGCGCGGTGGCCTTCTGCGAACCATCCGCCTGTTCGGCGATCAGCACGACCTGGTGTTCGCCCGCCTGCGTGGGGGCGTAGCGGAGACGCCAGCCCTGGCCGGTGCTCGGCTTGTAGTCGACGTCGCCCTGCAGGCGAGTCTTGCCGTCGGCTGACTCGTACTCAGCCATGAAGAACGCCGGCACGGTGATGACCGAGCCATCGGGACGGGTGATCTGCGCGTCAACGCGAATCTGATCGGGATCGAAGGGGTTTTCGAAGCGACCTTCAATATCGAACGACAGTTCAAAGCGATGGAACAGCTCGACGCTGTCGGCGGACGGGCGGACATTGGCGATCTTGAGTTGTGCGTCGTTGCGGGCGTACTGCATGCGGACGCGCTGCGCCGCGGCGATGCGCTCGGCTGGGCCGGACTCCTGCCCATACAGGGGCGTCGCGGCCACCATGAGCAGGCTGAGGCAGATGCCAAGGCCCAGATGTCGAAGAGGGAGCGTGGCAGGGGAGAGGGTCATGGTCGTCACCTTCCTTTTACGCCGGGAGAGGGCGCAGCGCCCACCCCCTGTTTGATGCGGATGTCGGCTGATTGTCAGCCGGCAGGTTCAGCAGAAAGCGGCGTGCAACGCATGCGGACTGGGCATCCGGCCGCACCGTGGCGGCGCGGCCGGATGGCGGGGCACGTACTGCCGCTTGTCGCTTGCACGCGGGGCCGTTACTGGATCTCCGGGTTCCACTTCCAGAAATGGTCGTACATCTCCGGCTTGCCGATCCACAGTGAGTTGTCCAGCGCCTCGACATGGCCGTCCAGGAACAGGATGTTGGCTTTGTCCCGATGGCGATAGGCGATTGTGTTCCAGTTGCTAGGGTTGCCGATCACGAAGTCAGGCTCGAGGAAGGTGCGTTTGCAGGTGTTGTTGTCGAGGACCACCAGGTTCGCATCCGCGACCCAGATCTTCTCCTGCGAGTTCTTCACGCGAACCATCGGGCCGGGAATCTTGTGGGTGGCGTGGCTTTCGAGCTTGCTGCCATTCCAGATCAGCTTGCCGGCATAGCGCGTCATGGAATAGCAGTGACCGCGCGACTGCGTTTCATAAGCGGTTCCCCGCTGGGTCGGGCAGTCGAAGAGCGTCTCATCGACCTGCTGGGCCTCCAGCGGTCGGCGCGTGGTGATGTAATCGCGCAGGCGGGCGATCCATGTGGCTTCCCATTTACCGTCATTCCGCTGGACGGGATTGATGAGGCCGTCGTCGTAGTAGGGCATGCACCAGCCGCGGTTGTCTTCGACGTACATGCGCAGGGACAGGCCGATCTGGCGCAGGTTGGACTGGCACTTGACGGCATTGGCGGATTCGCGTGCTCTGCTCAGTGCCGGCATCAAAACTGAGATCAGCAGGGCGATGATGCCGATCACTACCAGAAGTTCCACGAGTGTGAACGCCCGTCGATACTCGAGATGTGAGGGTTGCGTCGTCATAACCACTCCTATTGAGAATTGACGGGGTTCGACCCCGTGAAGTTACGGTTCTCGACGCGGCGCGGCTGTGGACTCACGAACCACAAGCCGCTGCGGCAGCCATTTGCGATTGGGTGCGGCGTCGGCCCCCGCCGAACGCCGGTTGTCGATGCGCTCCAGGAGCAGCTCCGCCGAAAGCCGCCCCATTTCCTGCCCCGGCAGGGCGACGGCCGTCAGCGGCGGCAGGACGTGCTCCACCGGGTATACATCATTGAAAGCGGCGATGCTCAGATCCTGCGGCACGCGCACGCCGCGACGCGCGCATTCGTAGATCAGGTCGATCGCCAGGACATGGTCGTGACAGATGACGGCTGTCGGCCGATACCTGCCGGCGACGAAATCCTCCACCACAGTCTCCGGCTGGGGATACGACAGCACGCGAATGCGATCGGCATAGCCGGCCTTGGCCATCATCCGCTCGTAGGTCTGGCGGCGATGGACGGCGCTGTAGTGGGGGTGCTGGCCGCGGAAGCACATCGCGATGTCGCGATGGCCCAGGCCCAGCAGATGCTCCATGAGCTGGCGGGTGCCGTCGTGGTCATCGGCCAGGACCTGCGGAACCGGCAGGTCGCTGAGCATGTTGATGATGACCATCGGCAGCGTCGTCTCAGCCAGGATCTGCCCAAGCTGATTGGGCATGGGAAACAGTACAACACAGCCGTCGAGGCGGTCGGGGCTGATCACCTCGCGCCAGCCGTCAGGCTCGCCGAGCAGCGGCACGAGGAGCTGGTGGTAGCCAGCCTCATGCAGCGTTTCGGACAGCGCGGTGACGATCGCCTCATTGACGGCTGTCATGAACGGCGCCTGGCGGGCATACACCATGCCGATCGTGAACGTTTTCTTCTTCGCCAATGCCCGGGCACGCCAGCTTGGGCGATAGCCCAGCTCCTGAGCGACCTCAATGGCGCGGAGTCGCGTGGCTTCGGATAGATGGCAGTCTTCCGGGGCGCGGTTCAGGGCGATGCTGATGGTGGTGGGGGAGAGCCCGGCCTTGCGGGCAACTTCCTGCAGGGTGACCCGTCGTTTGGCTGGCGACCTTGGATGTGCGCTTTGCACCATGCTCACTCCATTTCTGAATGTAAAGCGCTTATCTGGCTTTGTAAAGCGCTTTTTCTAAAGTTTTCGCAATTGTCTCTAACCCACCCTCGCAGCATCAATTAGCATCCGCCGGGGACTGTTTTATGCAAGAGGACCTCCACTTCTATGCAGGCGCCAATGCCGGATGGCCGTCAGGATTGAATGGTATGGCTGCTGGTCTTCGGGCGTCATCCGGCTTTGTGCTTGGGATGGTTGCCATCAAGCGTTGGCCGCGGTGTTTGCGGTGATCTGGGTCCCGTGCGCCCGCTGGGCTGCCGGGCCAAGGGAACTGACTCATGCAACGCGTCCGGTTCGGTTGAGCGTGCTTGAACGATGCGGGCCGGGCCTTATGATTCCGCCTCGGGTCTTAATCCTGTTTTCGCAACTTTCAGACATGGCAGGTGCGTATCATGGCACAAGCAGTTAAAGGCAACGCGGTCATCGGGCAGTCGGGCGGGCCGACCTCCGTCATCAACCAGTCGCTGGTCGGCGTGGTGCAGGAGGTGCGCAAGCACCCGCACATTCAGAAGTTGCTGGGCGCGCGGCATGGCGTGCGAGGGATCGTCGAAGGCGACTTCATCGACCTGAGCAACGTCAGCGACGAGCTGCTGGAACGCGTGGCCGTGACGCCGGCTGCGGCGCTGGGTTCGACCCGTGACAAGCCCGACGCAGCCTACTGCGAGCGGATCTTCGAGAGCTTCCGCAAGCACGACGTCCGCTACTTCTTCTACATCGGCGGCAACGACTCAGCCGACACCGCCCGTATCGTGCAGGAGCTGGCTGCCAACGCCGGCCACGAACTGCACGTGTTCCACATTCCCAAGACGATCGACAACGACCTGCGCGTGCACGACCACACGCCCGGCTACGGCTCGGCTGCCAAGTTCGTCGCCAGCGCCATCATGGGCGACGACTACGACAACAAGAGCCTGCCCGGCATCAAGGTGGACGTGATCATGGGTCGCCATGCCGGCTTCCTGACGGCGGCCTCGGTCCTCGCCCGCAAGTACGAGAACGACGGCCCGCACCTGATCTACGTCCCGGAGGCCCCGCTGAGCGAAGAGCAGTTCCTGGCGGATGTTGACCGCGTCTACTCGAAGCTCGGCCGCTGCCTGATCGCCGTCTCCGAAGGCGTCAGCCGGCCCGACGGCAAGACCTGGGCTGAGGCTATGAGCGACAACCTCGAGAAGGACGCCCACGGCAACATCCAGCTCTCCGGCACCGGCGCGCTGGGCGATTACCTGGCGTCGCTGGTCTCGAAGAAGCTCAAGGCGCCGGGCGGCAAGAAGCTGCGCGTCCGTGCCGACACCTTCGGCTACCTCCAGCGGTCGTTCCCGGGGTACCTCTCGGAGACCGATGCAGTCGAAGCGCGCCAGGTCGGCGTGCGGGCGGTGCAGCTCTCAGCCGATCCGAGCATCGCCGAGTGCTCGGTTTACATGAAGCGCGTCAGCAACGATCCCTACAAGATCGAGCTGGACCACACGTCCATCAAGAACGTGGCGCGCGACACCAAGCACCTGGATCCGTCGTACATCGAGAACGGCAACAACATCACCGCCAAGTTCATTGAGTACGTCCGCCCGCTGGTCGGCACGCTGCCGACGGTCGGGTCGCTCAGCGAACTGAAGTAATCGGCTCGCTTCGTCGGACTACCCTTCACAATCCCAAAGGTCCCGCCGCGCGAGTGGCGGGATCTTTTCTTGCGCGCCGGACGCCTGCCCGCGGGAAATGCGGCGAGAATTGAAAGTTCGCAGCCGATATCCGCCTACAATCTGACGATGGCACACGCACCCAGGGCGAAGGTTTTCATCGTCGGTGGGGGATTCGCGGGCCTGGAGGCAGCGAAGGCACTGGCCGATGCGCCCGCGGCGGTCACAATCGTCGATCGTCGCAATCATCATGTTTTTCAGCCGCTGCTGTATCAGGTGGCGACGGCTGCACTCTCGCCAGCCGACATCAGCGCGCCGATCCGTTCGATCTTCCGCCGACAGGCCAACTGCCAGGTGGTGCTGGGCGAGGTGACGGGCGTCGATCTGGAAAAGCGCCGGTTGATCCTGTCGGACGGGTATCTGACGTACGACTACCTCGTCCTGGCCGCCGGTGCGACGCATTCGTACTTCGGCAAGGATCAGTGGGCCGCGGTCGCGCCGGGCTTGAAGACGATCGAGGATGCCACCGAGATGCGCCGACGTATCCTGCTGGCGTTTGAGTCAGCCGAGTTTGAAGGGGACGCGGCTTCTCGGCAGGCGGCACTGACATTCGGCATTGTCGGCGGCGGGCCGACGGGCGTGGAGCTCGCCGGCGCGATCAAGGAGATCGCCGGCAAGACACTGCCCCGCGACTACAAGCACATCGACACGCGCACGACGCGCGTCATTGTCTTCGAAGCCGACGATCGGCTGCTCGGTGCGTTTCCGTCCGAGCTCAGCGAGCGCGCGAAGCGCGATCTTGAGCGCATGGGCGTCGAGGTGCGTCTCCATGCGCGTGTGACGAACGTCACGCCGGAGGGGATCACGGTGGGGGAGGAGTTCGTGCCGGTGCGCAATGTCTTCTGGGCTGCCGGTGTGAAGGCCAGCCCGCTGGGACAGTCGCTGGGCGTGGCGCTGGATCGGAGCGGGCGCGTGATCGTCGAGCCGGATCTGTCCGTGCCGGGGCATCCGGAGGTGTTCGTGACGGGCGACATGGCAGCCGCCAGGTCGGCTGACACCGGCAACCCAGTGCCGGGCGTTGCGCAGGGCGCGATCCAGATGGGCCGGCATGTCGGCACGATCATCGCGCGCGAACTGACTCAGCCGGGCGAGCGACCGGCGCGACCGCCATTCGTCTACCGCGACAAGGGTTCGCTGGCTGTCATCGGCAAAGCCAGTGCGGTCGCCGCGATCGGCAAGCACCACTTCGGCGGCTTTGTGGCCTGGATGCTGTGGGGCGGGGTGCACATTGCGTTCCTCATCGGCTTCCGCAATCGCCTGCAGGTACTGCTGAGCTGGTTCTGGAACTGGATGCTCAACGCCCGCGACGCGCGGTTGATCACAGGCGAGGCAAAGGTCGATGTCCGCACCCCGCGCCCGCCGGAGTTTGTGCGGACGTCGTCGGAATAGGTTCACGCAAAGAGATCAAGGGAGAGAGCGACGAAGCGACGGAGCGACGAAGGGGGTAAGGGCGTATCGCTTTTTGCTTGTTGCACCTGGACATCGATTGTGCGGATGACGTCAACACGCCACATGCGACAAGCTACAAGGCAACCCCTTCGCCTCTTCGCGTGAGGTAAGGCTATGCCACCTGTTCCACGCTCGTGCGGCGGAGTTTGGGGGCCAGGTACTGGGCGGTGTGGGAGTGCTTGGCCTTGCAGAGGATCTCCGGCGGGCCTTCGGCGATGACTTGGCCACCGCCGTCGCCGCCTTCGGGGCCCATGTCGATGATCCAGTCAGCGCACTTGATCACGTCCAGGTTGTGCTCGATGACCAGGATCGTGTTACCCAGATCCGCCAGGCGGTTCAGCACGTTCAGCAGGTTGTTGATGTCAGCAAAGTGCAACCCGGTGGTCGGCTCATCGAGGACGTAGAGCGTGTGGCCGGTCGGGTTCTTGCCCAGCTCGCTGGCGAGCTTCACACGCTGAGCTTCGCCACCGGAGAGCTGCGTACTCGGCTGGCCGAGGCGGATGTATGACAAGCCGACGTCGTTGACGGCTTTGAGCATGCGATGGATCGCCGGGAAGTTGGCGAAGAATTCGAGTGCCTGCTCGACCGTCATGTCCAGCACATCGGCGATCGTCTTGCCACGGTAGTGGATCTCGAGCGTCTCGGCGTTGTAACGCTTGCCGTGGCAGACTTCGCAGGCCACGTAGACGTCCGGCAGGAAGTGCATCTCGATGCACTTGACGCCCTGGCCCTGGCAGGCCTCGCAGCGGCCGCCTTTGACGTTGAAGCTGAAACGTCCGGGCTCATAGCCGCGGATCTTGGCCTCGCGCGTCTTGGCAAAGATCTTGCGGATTTCGTCAAAGACGCCCGTATACGTGGCAGGGTTGCTGCGCGACGTGCGGCCTATGGGGGACTGGTCGATCTCGATGACCTTGTCGATCCGATGCGCGCCCGTGAGCGACTTGTGCTCGCCGGGCTTGATACGAGAGCCGTAGATCTTGCGCTTCAGCGCCGGCAGGAGCGTCTGGTTGACCAGCGTGCTCTTGCCCGATCCGCTGACGCCCGTCACGCAGACGATCCCGCCCAGGGGGATGCGGACATCGATGTCCTTGAGATTGTTGGCGGTGCAACCCTTGATCTCGATGCATTCCTTGTTGGGATCGACCGGACGTCGCGTCTCAGGCACCTTGATTTCGAGATTGCCGGTCAGGTACTTGACCGTGACCGAATGCCCCTGTGCCAGCACGTCGGGCATGTCACCCTGGGCGACGACCTGGCCGCCGTGGACACCGGCGCCGGGGCCGATATCGATCAAGTGATCGGCTGCGCGGATGCAGTCCTCATCATGCTCGACCATGATGACAGTGTTGCCGATGTCGCGCAGGCGCAGGAGCGTGCGGATGAGACGCGTGTTGTCGCGCTGGTGCAGGCCGATTGTCGGCTCGTCCAGCACGTAGCAGACGCCGACCAGCCCCGAGCCGACCTGCGTGGCCAGGCGGATCCGCTGCGCTTCACCGCCGGAGAGCGTGCCGGTTTTCCGGTCGAGCGTCAGATACTCCAAACCGACATCAACCATGAACCCCAGCCGCGCCGCGATCTCGCGGACGATCGGCTCGGCGATCTTCGCGCCTTCGGCGCTGAGCTTGAGATTTTCGAAGAACGCCTTGGCTTGCGCGACCGTCATGCGCGTGACGTCGGCGATGCTGTAGCCGCTGAGCGGGGCGATCTCGTTGCCGGTTTTCGCCTTGCGCGGCTTCTTGCTGTTGCGACCGTTCTCCTCGAAGGGGATGGGCGACGCGTCGTCACGCGTATGCAGGCGGACGGCGAGGACTTCCGGCTTGAGTCGCGTGCCGTGGCAGGTCTCGCATGGCTGCTCGGACTGATACTGGAAAAGGCGCGCCTTCACGTACTCCGACTCGGTGTTCTCGAACCGCCGGTGCAGGTTGGGGATAACGCCTTCAAACCATGTCCCCGTGCCGGCGTCGCCCTTGGCATCGGTGCCGTACATGAGAATCTCGCGGATCTTCTTGGGGATGTCCTTGTACGGCTGGGTGTAGCTGATGCCGAAATCGCGGCAGAACTGGCGCAGCACGCGGCTGTAGTAGATATTCATCCGCTTGCCGCCCTTGCGCCAGGCTTCGATGGCGCCGTTTTCCAGCGAGAGCGACTCATCGGGCACGATCAGCTCCGGGTCGAAATCGCTGGTCGTCCCCAGGCCGTGGCAGGTGGGGCAGGCGCCCTGCGGGGCGTTGAACGAAAAGACGCGCGGCTCGAGCTCGGGCAGGCTGGTCTCCGGGTGCAGCGGACAGGCGAACTTCTCGCTGAAGATGCGGTCGGCCCATGTGCCGTCGGCCTGGCCGATGCTGGCGATGACCAGTCCGCGCGACAGGCGCAGCGCGGTCTCGACTGAATCCGCCAGTCGCGATCGCACCTCGGGTTTGAGCACGATGCGGTCGACGACGGCTTCGATGTTGTGCTTGAACGTCTTCTTGAGCTCGGGGAGCTGGTTGGCGGTGAGTTCGACGATCTGGCCGTCGACGCGGGCGCGGACGAAGCCCTGCTTGATCAGGGCGTTGAAGACGTCCTTGTGCTCGCCTTTCTGGGCATGAACCAGCGGGGCGAGGATCATGACGCGCGTGCCGGCGGGGTTGGCGGCGATGGCATCGGTGATCTGGCTCGGCCCGGTCGCCGCGATCGGCTGGCCGCATTTCCAGCAGTGGGGCGTGCCGGCGCGGGCGAACAGGACGCGCAGGTAATCGTAGATTTCCGTCGTCGTCGCGACGGTCGATCGCGGATTGGAGCTGGCAGACCGCTGCTCGATGGCGATGGTCGGGGGCAGGCCCTCGATCTCGTCGATGTCGGGTTTCTGGAGCTGATCGAGGAACTGCCGGGCGTAGGCGCTGAGCGACTCGATGTACTTACGCTGGCCTTCAGCGTAGACGGTGTCGAAGGCGAGCGTGCTCTTGCCCGATCCGCTCAAGCCGGTGATGACGACCAGGCGGTCGCGCGGGATCTCCAGGGAGATGTTGCGCAAGTTATGCTCGCGGGCGCCGGTGATACGGATCGACTTTGTGGTCATGGATGGATCAGAAGTATAGGCGCGCCCGACAGCGGCGCGCGATTGGACTATCGTACGGCGGATGTACGGAGGGTCAATGGCGGGGGTTCGACGGGAGTTTAGGAATCATTCAACCAGGCATGATCAGCACAGGCCGGTAGGACAGGTCCAGGGCATTGAGGATGAAGCCCATGATCAGCCAGAAGCCGGCAGCCATCGACTCGCCAACGATCAGGCCAAAGAAGAACGGCTTGGCATTGGTGTAGAACCTTGCTCCACCGAACCGGACGATCAGCGTCTTGGCCAGCCAGCCGATGAAGAAGCTGAACCACAGGTGCACGCCCGGGAATGTCCCGAGCATCAGATATCCTACCGGATGCAGCGGCCACCCCGTGAACCGCAGCCGCAAATAGCTCAGCAGCGACGTCACCACAAATCCGAAACCAAAGTGCAGCAACGGGTTATGTGGCGACTGATAGATGCCGCGCTGGTACTGCATGGTCGATTCCAGCACCATCCACCGCGGCATGCCCGAGGCGCCCCATTCATTGATGGGCATCTTCTGTGAGATGTCCTGCGTCCAGGCAAAGTTGTATTCCGTCCAGAGCGTCGAGGCGAGGCTGACGACATAGCCGACCGCCAGAGCCAAAGCCAGCAGCGCGATGAACTTGCGCCCGTTGCGGCGGTCGTGCGGCGTGTCGTCGACCTGATCGTGGAAGATGGTGGTATCCGCCACCTTGGCTGCATGCGAGGCGTAGACGGGCATCGGCTCGCGGAAGTCGTAGTGCTGGCCGTTGATGACCGTGACGAGGTAGTAGCTCTGCACGGTGATTGGCTGATCGATGCCCGCCTGGTCCAGCAACTGCCAGGGGCGATAGAGGGGCGCCTGGAGCTGGCCGTGGACGATGCCGGTTTCCGCGATGATGCGCGTGATGATCAGGAACAGCAACATCAGCAGCATCACCGTGGTGAAGCCGGTCAGAATGTCGGCACCGGCGAACGTCATCCACGCCGTCATGATCCCCACGCAGGTGCACAGGCCCCAGAAGGCAAACCGGTACGACAGCAGCCGGCCCTCCGGCTCGCCCTCGCGCACGCCGCGGAACGCCTGTTTGACGACCATGCCCCAGTGCTTTCGTCCGATGTACAGCACGGCAAAGGCATAGGCGACGATCCCGCCGAAATGCTGGTCGCCCTGGCCGTAGATCACACTGTCGCCCGTAGCCGAGCCCAGCCACATGCGGAAAATCTGCTGGATGATGAAAAAAAACCACAGGCTGAACGCCACGCTGCTGGTCAGGAAGTAGGTGACGCCCACGACCGTGAAAAAGACCGCCGCGTTCTTCAGCTTGAAGTCGACATATCCCCACGGCGGATCAGCGAACAGATCCTGCAGCTCGTAGTAGACCGGAATTTGCGGAAAGATGCCGGGGTGGTAGTTGCCCAAGCCGTTCCAAACGTGCAGCAGAAAGATTCCGCCAAACGCCAGCCAGAACGACCGGGCGCGCAGGACATTATTAAGCCAGCGCCCGGGCTTCGGTTGGTCGATCAACGCCAGATGGATCTGCGCCAGCGGAAACGGCAGCCGCTCGTTTTCATGCCACTGCCGCCGCACGATCGCGATCATGCACAGCAGCGATCCGTACAGCGCCCCCAGGAAGATCCCCCAGGTCCAGGCGGGCGTCAGCCAGGCCAGGTACGGGGGCGGCGAGTCGAGCGTCCAGCGGTTCTCAAACCCGGTCACGATCGGGTCGCTCATCCACTGGTAAATGTCGCTGCCCTCAAAACTCGGGAAAAGCCATCGCGGCAGGTCGAGCTGATAGAAAACCCACGCGAACTCGCCGTGCTGGCGGGCGAGGTAGATCGGCATGATCAGCGAGCCGGGGAAATACCGCATCAGTCCGCTGCTTGGCAGGCAGCACGCGACCAGCGTCATCGACAGCGCGACGGTGATCTCCCCAGCCGTGAACGCCTTGCCCGGCCACCAGCGGTTCAGCGGTCCGTTCACCAGTACAACGAAGAGGAACGTGAGCATCACCACGCCCAACGGCAGGTTGTTGCCGATCAGGAAGGTGTTGTTCAGCGCATAGTCGTTGTACGGCGTCAATGCGCAGATGATCGTCACACCGATCAGTCCGAGCAGGACGCTGCGCCAGTTGATAGGCTCGCGGCGGCGATCCTTAAGCACGGGCGGGATTGTACGTCCCCGGCGCAAAGGTGGAAGGGCAGGGGATATGGGCCTGCCGCAGGGGGCGGATGTGTGCAGGAGGGGGATGGGCTGCGGGAACGATGCGCCGGCAGGTTCTGTTTGCCCGCGTCTGTCAGCAAGGTTACGATGGCGCCATCCAGTTGAGCTTCAGGTCACAGTAGATGCACGTGCCCGTCGCCAAGGGAGGGGAGTGCGCATGAAACATGGTGGATCAGGATGGATCGCGGGACGGACGATCCTGTGTGCGGTGCTGTTGGGGATGCCGGGTATGCTGTCGGCGCAGCGGTCTGCGGCGACCTTCATGGAAGGCCAGCGGGTAGAGGTGCGTGAAGGCGACATCTGGTCGCCGGCGACCATCATCAAACAGGAGGGCCGGCGCTACCAGATCCGCTATGAGGATGGCACGGAGGAGTGGGTTGCGACGGATCGTCTGCGTCTGCCCGGCCAGGCAGGTCAGCCTGCACCGGCGTCGCCGGCCAGACCTGCTCGACCGCAGACACCGGCCGCGCCGGGGCAGGCTGCCGAACCTCAGCCGGGGCAGCGGGTCCAGGCCAAACGCGGCAGCAACCGGTGGGAGGATGCCATCGTCACACGCAAGGTCGCAGCGGACCGGTGGGAAATCCCATGGCAGTTCGGTGGCAATCTGGACATCAAGCCGCGCGATGAGATCCGCCTGCCGGACGAGGCTAAGGCTTCGGCTCCGCCTAGCCGATCCGGGGGTGAACCCGTGCGGCTCTACGCGACGACGCTGCCTGATCTGTCGCAGATGCGCCAGATCCGGCCGCGGCGGAGGGATGGAAACCGGCGGTGGACGACACGCCGCCTGTGGAACTTACCGACCGTGTGGTCTTCGTCCACAAGGACAGGAGCCGGCCCTATCATCGGTTCGGCTTTGTTGTTTCCGATGCTCACGCCATCTTCGTGGGTGAGACGATTTCGGGCGAGAAGGGTTTCTCCGCTACGCCGATTTCGCTGGTCAGCGGGCAGAGCGGGCCGGTGCTCCAGCTCCCGCCCGACTCCCGGCCGCTGGCAGTCAGCCCGGACGGGCTCGTGCTGGCGGCGCGGTCGGAGGGCATCGTGCAGGGGGAGAAAGGGCGGCTGGATTTGTGGTCAGCCGCAGAGGAAGGGGCGAAGCATCTGACCAGCTTTGATCCGTTCATCGACGAATCCCGACCTGCGGATCGTGATATCCTGTCGGTTTGGTTCGTGGCCAATAACCGTCTGCTGATCCGCAACGACCAGGGCCGGATGATGCTCTGGGAGTTCGATCTGCAGACGCCGGCGGTACGGGCGATCTGGAACCTCAAGACCAACCAGTGGGATTCGTACACGCTCAGCCCCGGATGCAGGTACCTCTACATCGGAACACGGCGCGGAGTGCTGGCGCTGGAGGTGGCCAGTGGCGAACCGGTTGGCCATCTGCCGTCGAATGACCAGCTCAAGAGGATGTCGGTGTCGCCGGATGGGCGATACCTGGCTGGGCTGACGTCGCAGCAGCTTCAGGTGTGGGATCTGCAGACAGGGCAGCTGAAATGGGAGTACGAGTGGCGCACCCCTCTGGATGAACTGGTGTTTGTGGAGCCTGAGTTTGTGCTGGCCAGCGAGAAGCTGGTTTACCTGCCGAAGGGCGTGGTTGTCTGGGAGTACCAAAGACCCCCGTATGCCAAGGCGATCCGCAGCAGGGTGCTGGTGGAAGACAATCTGGCAAGTCGGCCAGCCGTTCGGCTGCTGTCGCTGCCGCATCGGAAGGCGCGCCTCGCTGCCAGCGAAGCAGCCGAGCCGCCCAGGGCGGTGATGCGCGGCAGCACGGTTTCGCTGGACATCCAGATCAGCGCTACAGCCGAAGAAATCCGCGAGGTAACCGAGCACTTCAGGCGTCAGCTTGAAGCGGCTGGCATCAACATCGCCGACGGTCAGCCCGTTCGGCTGGTCGTGCGGACGGAAAGGCGCGACTCCGAACGGCGGACGGTGCAGTACAGGACGCTGCGCGGGGAGGAAACGGTGACGATGACGCCGCACTACACCTTCGTCCACTGGATGAAGGGCGATGCGACGTTGTGGACGTGGGGGCGCGTCACGGGACTCGCGGGCGATCTTTACCTGAAGGACGGACAGTCGGCGCAGCAGGTCGTCAATGAACGGGCGAAGTTCGACATCAACGGGCTGAAACGCCTTGAAATACCCACGGACGTGGTGGACAGCACCCAGTTGCCCACACCCGGCAGGTCCATGCTGACGCTCAACGGGATCATCGACCGATGACGCTGCGCGCGCAGCAGACGGCTGGGCTCTCGGTCCGCGGGATGCCGCGGCATGCGCGCTTAACCGAAAGGGGCCTCCGATGCTTTTGACCATCCGCGATGAGCCAGCCACCGGCTCGGTGACCAACGAGCTGACTGTCGCAGATCGGGCGGTGATTGTGGGGCCGAGCGCGCCGCAAGCGGAGGCGCTGAACTGCGATGGCCGGCGTCATCTGCGCTGATCTGCGTTCATCTGCGGTTTCAACTTCTGACACCTGGGGCAGAAGTGTGTCGATCGGCCGCCGACGATGATCCGCTCGATGGGGGCTTTACATACATGGCAGGGGGCGCCGTCGCGGGCGTAGACCCTGTGCAGGTTCTGGAACGCGCCGCGGTTGCCTTCGGCGTCGACGTAATCGCGCAGTGTGCTGCCGCGATGGCGGATGGCCCGGCGAAGGGTGGTCTTGATGGCCCGGTTAAGCCGGGCAATCTGGGCAGGTTCGAGGCGATTGGCGCGGGCCAGCGGATGGATGCCCGCGGCGTGGAGGGCTTCGTCTACATAGATATTGCCCAGGCCGGCGATCAGCCGCTGGTCGAGCAGTGCGTTCTTGATCGCGCGCGTTGTCCGGGCCAGGCGTTCGGCGAGCTGCTTCGTGCGAAGCGTCAGCGGCTCGGGGCCGAGGGCGGGATCGTCGTGCATCGTCCGGCCAAGCCAGAAGATGCCGCCAAACCGCCGCGGATCACGCAAGCGCAACTGCTGATCCGTCCCCGCGATGGCGGCAATCAGATGCGTGTGCGGCAGGATGGGGGCGGCCGCGGGGTCGACCGTCAGCCGGCCGCTCATGCCCAGGTGGATATAGAACCGCTCGCCGCCGTCGATGGTGAAGACGATTCTTTTGGCTCGCCGTTCAATCCCTATGATGGTGCGGTGTGCGATCGCCCCAGCCAGATCGAAACCGCGCGGCCGGACGATGTCCCCCCGCAGGTGTGCCGGCGCCTCCAGACACCGCCCGCACAACCGCGGCCGCAACGAATCGACAACCGTCTGTACTTCCGGCAGCTCAGGCATTGCAACTTTCCATCAGCCCGCGCATCCGACATGGTGTAGCATGTGGGCCAGGCTCAGGAACTTAAGTCCAGTCTTCTACAGAAAGCGTGTTGGCGTCAGTCCCAGGGAGTCATCATGGAACATCAGATCGGGATCAGCAAGCCGGAGCAGACCGACCTTGCCGCCGATGAGCTGGCAGCCGTCGAGAAGCTGCAGCAGGGGTATCACAACATCAAGGTCGAGCTGCACAAGCAGATCGTCGGCCAGGAAGCCGTGATCGAGGAGCTGCTGATCGCGCTGTTCTGCCGCGGCCATGCGCTGCTGGTCGGGGTACCCGGGCTGGCGAAGACATTGCTGATCTCCACGCTGGCCAAGACTCTGGGCCTGAGCTTCAGCCGCATTCAGTTCACGCCCGACCTCATGCCCTCCGACATCACGGGCACCGAGGTCATCGAGGAAGACAAAGCCACCGGCCAGCGACACTTGCGCTTCGTCCGCGGGCCGGTCTTCGCCAATGTGATCCTCGCGGACGAGATCAACCGCACGCCCCCCAAGACGCAGGCGGCGCTGCTGGAGGCGATGCAGGAGCATCAGGTCACCGCTGGCGGCATGCAGCATCGCCTGCCCCAGCCGTTTTTTGTCCTGGCGACGCAGAACCCCATCGAGCAGGAGGGCACCTACCCGCTGCCCGAGGCCCAGCTCGACCGCTTCATGTTCAACATCCGCGTCGGCTATCCGACGGAGGATGAGGAGTTCGACATCGTTCGCCGCACGACGGCGCCGATGAAGTCGGATCTCAACAAGGTCCTGACAGCCGAAGAGATCCTGATGCTCCAGGACATCGTTCGCAAGGTGCCGGTGGCGGATCATGTGATCCGCTATGCCCTGCAGCTCACGCGTCTGACGCGTGTGAGCGAGGGGGATGTGCCGGATTTTGTGAAGGAGTTCGTCGCCTGGGGCGCCGGCCCGCGCGCAAGCCAGTATCTCATCCTCGCCGGCAAGGCTCGCGCCCTGCTCAAGGGCCGGTATCACGTCAGCACCGATGACATCCGCCATGTGGCCACGCCCGTGCTGCGGCATCGCATCGTCACCAACTTCAACGCCGAAGCCGAAGGCATCAAGAGCGAAACCATCATTCAGAAACTGATCGCCCACATTCCGCGTCAGCAGTACGATGAACTCGACAAGGCCGCCCCGAAGCTGGTGAAGGACGGCTCGGCCGCGTGAGGTGAATCGTTCGTGAATTCACGGGCTAAGAAAACATCACAGCGTAGGGCAGGCTATTGCCTGCCGAGAATGTTCAGGACCGTCCATGGCAGGCAATAGCCTGCCCGACAAAGTTGTTCTCAAGATGCGCTGATGCGCCACCCGTGGATGTGTATGCAATGACCCAGGCCGTCACCGATTACCGCAAGTATCTCGATCCCCGCGTGCTGGCGCGGATCTCGTCGCTGGACCTGCGCGCGCGGTTGATCGTCGAAGGCTTGATGACCGGCATGCATCGCTCGCCGTACCAGGGGGTGTCGGTCGAGTTCGCCCAGCATCGACCGTATGTCGCGGGCGACGACATCCGCCATGTCGACTGGAAAGTCTACGCCAAGAGCGACAAGATCTATCTCAAGCAGTACCTCGAAGAGACCAACCTGCACCTGATCTGCATCGTCGACGCCAGCGAGTCGATGGGATTTGGGACGGTAGCAGGCAGCGGGCCGCAGGCAGCCGGTAGCGAAGGCAAAGCTGCCAGCCGCCTGCTGCCTGCTGCCAGCTGGACCAAGTACGACCACGCCACCGCCATCGCGGCCAGCCTGTCCTACATGGCCATCCAGCAGCAGGACGCAGCCGGGTTGGCGATCTTCGACCAGGAACTGAAACGCTACTTCAAGCCCAGTAACTCCCCGGGGCAGTGGAAGGTCATCATCAACGAGCTGCAGACCGTTCCCCGCGTCGCCAAGACCAACATGGGCCGTCTGCTCGACCAGATCGCAGAGAAACTTACGCATCGCAGCCTGGTCGTGATCCTCAGCGACTTCTTCGACGACCTGAGCGGTATCAAGAAAGGCCTGCGGCATCTCCGCTTCAAGCGGCATGAGGTAATGGCGTTCCAGGTCCTCGACCCAGCCGAGATCGAGTTTCCCTTCGAGGATGTCACGCTCTTCAAGGGTCTGGAAGGCTTGGGCGAGCTGCTCACCGAGCCGCGCTCGCTGCGCGAGGGGTATCTCCGCGAGATGCAGAAGTTCAACGACGAACTGAAGCGCGTCTGCCGCGGGATGAATGTCGAGTTCGAACAGTTCAGCAGCGGCGATCCGCTGGATGTCGCATTGAGCAACTTCCTGGCGGGCAGGGCGGCCAGGCTGAAGTGAGGGCGGAACAGAAGACAGTCGAGAGAAGATAGAAGGAAGCAGGCAGTAGGCAGCGCAATGCTTGAGATGGTGTTAACAACCTCGATGACAGAAACGGCAGTTGCGGCCGTTTCCTTGCCTCTTCCGTCTTCTGTCTCCTCACTTCTGTCATCTGTGCCTCTCGCGGTCGCCTTCCTCAACCCGGGCCTTGCCATCGCCGGGCTGGTGCTCATCGCCATCCCGATCATCATCCACATCCTGAACCGGCGGCGGTTCAAGGTGGTCAACTGGGCGGCGATGGAGTTCCTGCTGTCAGCCATGCGGAAGAACCGCCGCCGGCTGAAGTTTGAGCAATGGCTGCTGCTGGCGACGCGATGCGCGCTGGTGCTGCTGCTGGGGCTGGCGCTGGCCAGGCCGATGGGGTGTGGCGGGTCGAGCTTTGCCGGGATCGGCCAGCGGGTGGGGCTGCATGTCATCATCATCGACAACAGCTACTCGATGGCCTACCAGGCCGATCGGCCGGAGGCGCGCACGCATCTCGACCAGGCCCGCAAGATCGGCCAGGAGATCGTCGCCCGCCTGGGGGGCGAGGAGTCGGTCGTCCTCATCACCGCCGCCGCGCCGGCTCAGGCGGTGCTGGCGACGCCCGTGTACGACCTGCAGTCCGTCCAGTCGGCCATCGCCCGTATCGAGCAGACGCACAGCGGCACGGACATCGCCGGCGCGTTGCGCCTGGCGCGGCAGATTGCGGATGACCATCCATCCATCCCGCCGCGGCGGGTCTACCTGATCACCGACGGCACGCGCAGCGCGTGGGATGCGCCCGGCTCAGCCGCCATCGCGCCGGCGGCCCAGGCGCTGGCAGCCGACTTCAAGATCACCCACATCCATCTCGGCTTGCAGAACCAGTGGAATCACGCGGTCGAAAGCCTCGAAGCCGTGAGCAATCTTGTGACCAGCCGCTTTGGCAATGATTTCGCCGCGACCGTGCATGGCTATGGCACGGGATCGCCGTCGCTAGTCCAGTGGAAGCTGGATGACCAGATTCTCCCCGGCGCAGCCACGCTTCCGCTGGAGCTGGACACGCCGCCGCAACTGCAGACGCTGCAATTCCCCGCGGGCGGGACGCATGTGGTCAGCGTGTCGCTGGCCAGCGATGATCGGCTTGAGATTGATGACACGTTCCATCGCGTCGTCAATGTGGCTTCGGAGTTGAAGACGCTCGTTGTGGAGGGGGATCGCGGCGCCGGTGTGCTGTCGGGATCGGCTGCATTCCTGCGCCTGGCATTGGCGCCGCCAAAGGAAGCAGGCGACACGCTCACGCCCGGACGGACAGACAGCTATGTCTGGCCGGAGGTCATCAGCGACCTGGAGCTGGGCAATCGCGTCCTCAGCGACTACAAGGCCGTCATCCTTACCAATGTCGCGACCGTCCAGCCGGCGGTCGCGGACCAGCTTCGCGCCTACGTCCAGAGCGGCGGCACGCTCATCCTCTTCATGGGCGGGCAGGTCAACACCGACAGCTACAACGCGGTGCTCCTGCCGCGGCAGTTGCTGCCCGGCGCGCTGGTGAAACAGGTGCAGGCGCCGGCTGCATCGCAGGGGTTTGCGTTTGATTTCGACCCCAATGGCGTGCTGCATCCGTATCTGCGGATCTTCCGCGGACGGACGGATTCGGGCCTGGAGACGGCGCGTGTCTTTACGTATATGCAGGCGGCCCTGCCGGCTGAGAGCAGCGCCGAGCGCGTCCTCGATTTCCGCCTCGCCGGCGCTGAGACAGCCATCGAGGGCGATGAGAAGGATCCTGCCATCACCGTCCACTCGCTGGGCGAAGGGCGGGTCGTCTTCGTGGCGACGACAGCCGACCCGGAGTGGACCAGCCTGCCGGCCAAGCCGTCGTACGTCGTGCTCATGCACGAACTGCTGGCCGGCAGCGTCGATGCCGGTGACGGTTGGCTTAACCTTCAGGCCGGCCAGGAGTTGCGCATCCCCCCGCACATCCGTCTGACGGCGGCCCCGACGCTGGTCGACCCGCAGCAGCGCGACATCCCGCTGATCGCCGCATCGGGCGATGACGGGCAGATGGTTTACCATAGCCCGCCGCTCAATCAGCCGGGCGTCTATCGCCTGACGCTGGGCGATCGCACGCTGCCGGTGGCGGTCAATCCGCCGGTTGGCGAAGCCGATGTCCGCACGCTCGAACCGCCCGCGATCCGAGCCGCGCTGGGCGACATCGAACTGACCATGGAACGTGACGCCCTCGCTCCGCAGTCCGAAACGGCTGAAGACGGCCGCGACTACGGCTGGGTGATCCTCGCAGCCGTCCTTCTATTAGCCGGGTTCGAATGCTTCGTAGCCATGCGATTGGGGCATTACCGCCGTTAGGAGACGACATGGTGAAGCTGAAAGGCCTTGATCTGCAATACGTCACAGACCAGCACGGACGAAAAGTCAGCGTCCTTCTGCCGGTCGAGCAGTTCGACCAGCTGGTGGAAGACCTGCAGGATCTCGCCGCCGTTGCTGAACGGCGCGAGGAGCCGGCCGTTTCCCATGAGGATCTGGTGAAGGAGCTTAAGCGCTATCGTACCGCCTCCGCGTTGGAGACTATCGCGTGATCTGCAACGTGCTGAAGCAGACGGTCGTGATTGAAATCGTCCGCGTCGGTGATCGACGCGAGCTCTACAGGTAGTAATACCCGTTGCCGGGAGGCTCTTTAGGCTCGGCCAGCGATGCAGAAGTTCTGGGAACTCATTTTCGGTCTTCGACCTGGCTTCCTCTCGCAGGAGGGGCAGTTCAGCCTGCAGTTCAATCCGCGCTGGCCGTGGCAGGATGTGCTGGGGGCGGGGCTGTGGAACTTCGTGCTGGTGGTGCTGGCAATTGCGCTGGTAGTCTATGTCTACCGTCGCGAGGGCCGGCCGCGGGCGGCGCGGATCATTCTCGGCTCGGTCCGCCTGGGACTGCTGATCCTGCTGATCGCCTTGCTCAATCGCCCCAGCCTTCTGCTCAGCCAGAACCGTATCGAGCCGTCCGTCGTCGCCGTCATGATCGACGACAGCATCTCCATGCGCGTCCGCGATGCCGACGGCAGCGAAGGCCAGCCGACCTCGCGCCTCCAGCGGGCCATCGAACTGTTGTCCGAAGGCGATCAGGCCCTCCTGCGCCAGCTCGCAGCCGAGCACCAGCTTCGGCTCTATCGCTTCCATTCAACCGCCCAGCCGCTGGGCGCGGTGGCCGACCTGGAGGAAGCGAAGACGATCCTGCAGGATCTCACGCCCGACGGCGGCCAGACGCGTCTCGTCGATTCGCTGCGGACGGTCCTGTCGGATCTGCAGGGCCAGCGGCTGGCCGGTGTCGTCATCCTGACCGACGGCCGCGAAACGCCTTCGCCCGCGCGGGCTGAGCAACTGCAGGCCGTGAAAGATTTCGGCGTCCGCATCTTCCCGGTCGCCGTGGGGGCTGAGGATCCGCCGCGCAACATCGCGGTCACCTCGCTCGACGTGCAGGAGACGGCGTTCAAGGATGACTTCGTTGCCGTCACCGCCACCATCCGCGCGACGGGTTTTGCCCCGGGATACAACATCACCGTCAATCTCAAGGATCAGGCCACCGGCCGCGTGCTCGGCGGCGTCGATGGCGCCGAAGCCTCGCGCGTGGTCTCGGTGCCCGGCGATGAGCCGTTTGAGGTCGAGCTGACCTTCAAGCCGCAGGAAGTCGGCACGATGGAGCTGGCTGTCGAAGCCACGCCCGAACCTGCGGAGATCGACGAGGAAGACAACATCCGCCAGGCGCAGCTCGAAGTGCTCGATGCGCAGATCCGCGTCCTCTACGTCGACGGCTATCCCCGCTGGGATTACCGATATCTCAAGAACGAGATGATGCGCGAGCGGACGGTGGAAATCTCCTGCCTGCTGCTCAGTGCCGATCCGACGTTTGCGCAGGAAGGGGATCGCCCGATCCGCCGCTTCCCCGAGAGCATCACCGAACTACTGGAATATGACGTCGTTCTGTTCGGCGACGTTGATCCGCGATATTTCAGCGACGCGCAGCTCGAGCTGATCCGCGATTTCGTCGCCAATCGCGGCGGCGGTTTCGGCATGGTCGCGGGTACGCGATGGTCGCCGGCTGCCTATCGCAACACCGCCATCGAGCCGATCCTGCCCGTGAATATCCAGCGGGCCGACAGCTCGCCGCCGCCCAGCAATGCCATGGGCTTCCGGCCGTTGCTCACGCCCGAAGGGCATCGCAGCTCGATCTTCCGCTTCTTCGCGGATCGTGATCGCAATCGCCAGTTCATCGAGAACGAATGGCAGCCGCTGTTCTGGTACAAGGAAGGTATCACCGCCAAGCCGGGCGTCGGCGAGGTCTTCGCTGAGCATCCCAGCGACATCGCCCACGACGGCCGCCGTGCGCCGATCATCGTCCTCGGCCGCTATGGCGCCGGCAGGACGTTTTTCAGCGCGATCGACGACTCGTGGCGGTGGCGCTACTACACCGGCGAAAGCATCTTTGACACCTTCTGGATCCAGACCTTCCGATACTTGGCGCGCAGCAAGAAGCTCGGTCAGCGAAAGCTGACCTTTGTCGCGACCCAGCCGGTGTACGAGCTGGGCGAGCAGGTGCGGCTGAACCTGCGCGTGCTCGATCCCGTGCTTTTGCAGCAACTTCCCGAACAGATCAGCGTCGAAATCGTGGATGATGTCGGCCAGGTCATCCGACAGGAGACCATCCGCCGTCAGCAGGGCCAGCCGGAGCTGTACACGGCCTCCTGGACGGCCGATCGCGTCGGCCGTTTCCGCGCTGTCCTGCCCAGCGTGGCCGGCGGAATCGACCCGATGCAGATTCCGCTCGAGGTCGCCATCCCGCGGCTGGAACTGCTCCAACCGCAGGTTGATCGAACCCTGCTGTCGCGCCTGGCGTCAGAGACGATGGGACAGTCTGTCTCAGCCGACCAGGCTGCGAGCATCCTGCCTGCGGCAGTCACCAGCATGGCGCAGGTGATCCCGATCGACACCGAGGAACCCCTGTGGGATGCGCCTGTGGCGCTGGTTTTGTTCGTCCTGCTCATCACCCTGGAATGGGTGCTGCGCAAGGCATACGGAATGCTGTGATACTTGACGTAACCAACGGCTCAGCCCGTGTTTGATCCGATTCGGAGTCAGCCGATGCCGCCAACCCAACTGCTCAACACGCTTGATCGCCTGCGACTGCGGATTCGCGCGCTCAGCCTGGCGTACGGGGCGTCGCTGGTGGTGGCGTGCGCCGTTGTGCTGCTGCTGGCCGCGGCTGTGCTGGATTACGTGCTCAACCTGCGCGCCATTCCGCGGCTGGTCGTGCTGCTGGCGGTAGTGGGGGTATTGGGGTGGATGCTGTTGCGGTTTGTGATCCGGCCGATGATGGCGCGATTCACGCTGCGGGATGTCGCATCGCGCATCGAGCGGGCATTTCCGCAGTTTGATGACCGTTTGCGCAGCACAGTCGACTTCGCGACCGGCGATGCGCCCGGTTCGGAGGTGCTCAAGGCCCGCGTGATGGCTGAGGCCGGTTCGCTCGCTCAGCAGGTCGACCTGAGCAAGGCCCTGGTCTACAAGCCGGTGTGGTATTCCACCGCCTCAGCCGCCGCAGCCATCGCGCTGCTTGTGCTGCTGATGACGCTTCTGCCGACGACGTATGTCACCATCGCCGTTGAGCGGATGTTCAACCCCTTCGGCGGCGCGCTGTGGCCCAAGCGTGTGAACATCGCGATGGTCGAGGCGCCGCCCCAGCGCGTGCCCGTCGGCCAGCGGATCCCGATCCGGATGCAACTCACCAAGGGCGACAAGCCCTCGCTTCGCGCGACGATCTTCTATCAGTACGAAGGCGGACCGGTGCAGCGCGAGCTCATGACGCGAAGCCGCGACGGTACGTACACGGCTTCGCTCGATGCCCGCATCGAACCGGGCGCCCGCCAGGGCAGCGTCCGCGCATGGATTGAGTCGGGCGATGACAGGTATGAGCTGCAGCCGATCGTGATCGTCCCGCGGCTGCAGATCGACCGCGTCGAGGCTGTCATCGCGCCTCCGCCATACGCGCCGCAGCGGTCGGTGATGTTCGATCTGGCCTCTGGCCCAGCCGTCATGACGGCTGGATCGAATCTCCAGCTTCGCGTCACCTTCAACAAGCCGCTGGACAGTGAATCGCCGATCGAGCTCGAGCCCGTCGAGCAGATCGCGCCGCCGCAGGTCACATGGCAGATCGACGGGGATTCGACCGCCGTCGGCACTCTGCTGGCGCATGAGTCCCTGCGATTCCGCATCCGGGCGCGCGATCGCGATGGATTCAGCAACTCTGCTCTCGAAGAGTTCCAGTGGATCGTCCGCCCGGACCAGCAGCCGGTTGTGCAGATCGAGCAGCCGCGCAGCAACATCGAAGCGACGCCGCAGGCGACTGTCCCCCTGCAGGCCGCCGTCGAAGACGACTACGGCATCGATTCGCTTCGCCTGATCGTCGAACGCCTGGGCGGCGAGCAGCGATGGGAGATCGACCTGATTGCCAACGGCCAGCCGACAGGCGATGTCGCCTGGACACCGATCGACCACGCCGGCGACCGCCATCGCTTCCGCATGAACTATGGCTGGCAATTGGCGACGCTGGAGGGGGGCGAGCTCAAGAGTGGCGATGTGCTGCAGTATCACCTGCTTGTCCGCGACAACTTCAACCTTGACGGCCAGCGGCATGAGCCGGTTGCCAGCGGCCGGCTGCGCATTACGATCATCAGCCAGGAAGAGTTCACCAATCGCGTTGCCGACGAGCTGCTGACCGTCAAGCAGCGCATCGCCGAGATCAAGAACATCCAGGACCGCACGCGCGGCGAGACGATCAATCTTCGTCGTGAAACGTCTGACAAAGATGAACTCCACCCAGCCGATCGCGCGATCGCCGAGCGCCTGGCCAATCAGCAGAGTACGACGGCCTCGCAGACCAAGCAGACCGCCCAGCAACTGCGCGATCTGCAGCGACGTATGGACAACAACCGTTCGGAGGCGGCGGATCTGCGCCAGATGGCTGCCGACGTCGAAGAGCTGCTCAACCAGACGGCTGAAGGCCCCATGAAGGAGGCCGCCAATGAGATCAATGCCGCGCGCGATCAGCAGGGCGGCAATCCGCAGGAGCGCAGCCAGAAGCTCGATCGCGCCGCTGATGTTCAGCAGACAGCTGCCGATCAGCTTTCCAGCGCCATGAACCGTATGGGGAGCATCGGCAACCTCCAGACAACCATCGCGCAGCTTCGAAACATCCTCGACCGTCAGCGCGAGCTGACGGAGCAGACGGCAGCCATCGGTCGGCGCAATCTCGGCAAGACGCTCGACCAGATGAATCCGGACGATCGTCGCGAGCTGCAGAAGATCGCCGATGAGCAGCAGGCGCTGTCGGAGAAGACGCAGGAAGCGCTGGACAAGATGGAGGAGGATGCCCGCTCCATGGACTCCAGCGATTCGGCGACGGCCCAGACGATGCGCAACGCCTCACGCACCGGCCGCCAGCAGGGCGTGCCCGCGCGTCAGCGGCAGGCGTCGCAGAACGCCCGCCAGAACCAGCAGACCCAGGCCCAGGCCAACCAGAAGGCGGCGGAGATCGGCTTGGAGATGGTCCTCGGCCAGCTCCGCGAAGCCGAACGGCGCAAGCTCGAGGCCCTGGCGCGGAAGCTCGCGGAGATGCAGGAGCTGGTCGGCAATCTCGTCCGCCGCCAGGCCGGGCACAATCTCGACAACCTCACGCTGCAGGGTGGGACGGTGCTGGCCGATCTGGATTCGTCGGTGCGCGATCGCCTGTTCGAACTGTCGGAGCGGTCGCAGGAGAACCCGCCTGCGCCGCCCGGGCTGCCGCAGCTCTCCAATGCCCAGGAGCAAACGGAGCGCAACACGCGCGACATCGCCCGCCAGGCCGAGGAAATGGAAGACGGCGCGCAGGCGTCGGCTCATCTGGTCCGCGCAGCCGGCAAGATGGAACGCGCGATCGTCCATCTGCGCAACCAGGAACTGCCTCAGGCCTATGAGCCGCCCATGGTCGACGCACTGGCGGCTCTGGTCGACGCCCTCGATCGCATCAACCAGCAGAAGGCGCAGGTCGAGCAGCAGCAGGAAAACCAGCGCAAGGAGTCCATCCGCGAGCGCTACATCCAGATCCGCAAGGAGCAGCAGGCCATCAACACGCGCACGCGTGAGTCCGAGGGCAAGCGCCGCGAGGATGGATCGCTGGATCGCGTCACAGAGTTGGCGCTGACCGGCCTGTCCGGCACGCAGGCGGAGCTGGCCGAGCGTACCGCCGGTATCGAAGCCGACCTGTCCGGCCTCGGCAGCATCGTCTACGTCTGGGCCAACCAGGACATCGTCAAGTCGATGAACGCCGTCAAGGGCCATCTGGCCCAGGCGCGCAGCGGCAATGACGTGCAGGCGGAGCAGCTCCGCATCATCCAGCAGCTCGATGTGATGATCGACAACCTCAAGGCCACGCCGCCCGATGATCCCAAGTTCGCCAGCCGCGAAGGCGGCGGTGGTGGTGGCGGCGGCGGTAGCAGCGGCCCGCGCCTGCCCAGCGAAGCCGAGCTTCGCCTGCTCAAGGAGCTGCAGCGCGCCGTCAACAACGCCACCATCGAGCTCGACAAGGCTGAGAACAAAGACCCCGCCGAGCTGGTCGCCCTTGGCGAGCGGCAGGGCGACCTGCGAACCCTGCTGGATCGCCTGTTGCAGCAGGCCTCGCGCGGCCAGGTCAAGCTCGGCCCCGAGCCCGACAACCGGGATCAGCTTCCCGAGGAAGCCAGCGACGAAGACATCGACCTCAGCGAACTGGAGCGAGAACTGCTCAGCGGCGAGCTTACCGAAGAAGCCATCGAGCGCGACACGAACCTCATCGGCGACCGAATGGCCCGCTCGCGCCAGCGGTTGGCGATCAACCACGATCCCGGCAAGACGACCCAGAAGATTCAGGAGCGCATCCTGATCGATCTGGATCAGCTCATCGAGGCCTCTAGGCGGCAGCAGCAACAGCAGCAGATGGCTGGCGGTCAGTCGTCGGGACAGCAGCAGCGCCGTCCCAGCCAGGGTCAGCAGCCGCAGGGCACGCAGGAGGGCACGGCCCAGCGGAATACCTCGACCGAGGCGGCTCAGGAGTCCACGGCTCCGGGCGCCGCAGCCATCCCCAATCCACCTGAGGGCGATATCCGCGAGACCATGGCGGAATGGGGCAGCAAGCTGCCGCCGCGCCTTCGCGATGCCGTAATCGAGGGCTCGAGCGAGAAGATCATCGAAAAGTACAAGGCCCTGACCGAGGACTATTACCGCAGCATCGCAACCGAGGCCTCGCGGCAACGGTAAATTCCAATGGCAAGGGCGGATGCTGCATGTCACAATTCCCGTACAGAACCGTGTTTGCAACGACCATGATGTGGAATCGGCCGATCATCCTCAGCCTTGCCGCTGTCGTTATCGCACTGGCGCCGTGCGTTGCGCAGGGTCAGTCGCGCCGTCAACTGAGGATGGGGGATCGTCCTGCGCAGGTGACGGGTGAAGAGCTGACGCCCGAAGCCCGACGCGCCATCGACAAAGGCCTGGAGTGGCTGGCGTCGCGGCAGAATCCCGACGGCAGTTTCGGCGGCAGCTCCAGCTACGGGGCGCAGTCCGCGGTCACGGCGCTGAGCGGTCTGGCGTTCATGTCGGCAGGGCATCTGCCCGGCCGTGGCAAGTACGGCGACCATGTCCAGAAAGCCGTCGATTACATCTGCAACAACGCGCAGGAGTCCGGCCTGCTCGCCAGCGAGGCGTCGCATGGTGTGATGTACTCGCACGGGTTTGCGACGCTTTTCCTCGGCGAGGTGTACGGCATGACCGGCGATGAGCGCGTGAAGGAGACGCTGCAGAAGGCGGTGCGTCTCATCCACCGTGCGCAGAACGAGGAAGGCGGCTGGCGGTATACGCCCGTGCCGTACGATGCGGATATCTCCGTGACGATCTGCGAGGTGATGGGCCTGCGTGCCGCCCGCGATGCGGGGATCAAGGTCGAGAAGGAGACGATCGACCGCGCGATTGCGTACGTCCGTCGCTGTCAGAATCCCGATGGCGGGTTCAGCTATGTCGCCAACTTCGGCGGCGGAGGCGGCAGCGCGTTTGAGCGGTCGGCTGCCGGCGTGGCGACGCTTTATTACGCGGGCGTCTTCGAAGGCGACGAACTGAAGCGCGGGCTGGACTATATTGCACGCTTCCGTCCAAGAGAGGGGGGTGGCCGGTCGCTCAGCCATTACTACTACGGCCACTACTACGCGGCGCAGGCGATGTTCCTGGCGGGCGGGGATTACTGGGCGGAGTGGTATCCAGCCATCCGCGATGAGCTGATCAACACGCGCCAGAATCCCGAGACCGGCGCCTTCAGCGGCGAGGTCAGCCCGGAATACGCAACGGCTTGTGCCCTGATTATCCTCCAGATGCCGAATCGGTACCTGCCGGTCTTCAACGGCAAGGGGCCGGGGGGGTAAGCAGCAGCGGCGAAGTAGCTGTAGGGTCCGTCCCGGCGGACCGGTTATTCGATCGCACGTGCGGGACGCCCGTGCCACTAAGAGATGATCACGCTTGGATCGGATGGATGCTCATCCATGGCGAAGCGAAGGTTGCTGACAATCGGGTTGGTCGTGCTGGCGATGGCGGGGCACGCCGTCGGCTGGACGCTGACGACCAAGGACTTTCGCAAGGAGACCGTCACGCTGCGCTCGCTGGATGACGCAGCCGTGATCTACGTCCGCGAGGGGGATGACCAGCCGATCCGCCTGCCCATCGACCAGTTCCTTTCGCTCAGCCGCGACGCTTCGCCCGTCGCCCTCGATCAGGGCGCGCTTGTGCTGCATCTGGCCGGCGGGGGACGCCTTGTCGGCGAGCCGGTGCGGATGGAGGGAGACTCGATCGTCTGGCGGACGCGAGCGATCGGCGATGTGCCGGCATCCCTCCGGACGGCGCGCGGGATCACACGCGGTGATCAGCCGCTGCCGCCGCCCCCAGCCGATGCGTTCGCCCAGGATCGCATCCGCCTGCGCAACAGCGACACGCTCGAGGGCATCGTCGCCGACGTCACCGACGGTCAGCTCATGCTGCAGTCGGGGACCGACCTGCTGCCCGTGCCGCTGGAGTCGATCGCATCGGTGCAGTTTGCAACGGCGGCCCAGCAGGCACCGCAGCAGCAGCGGGGCTTCGAGCTTCGCCTGGACGACGGCTCGACCGTCTGGTCGCGCCTTGTGCAGATCGAGGGAGACCATGTGCTGGCTGACGTGGCGGGGCAGACGCGGCGGATGACGGTCAGCCGTGTGCTGGCCATCGACCAGGTCAATGGCCCGGTCGTCTGGCTGAGCGATCGCATTCCCGATCAGATCGAGCAGACGCCGTTCATCGGCGATCCTGTGACGACGCGGTTCAACACGGATCTGGACGGCCGCCCGATCCGCATCGCGGATCGGTTGATTGCCAAGGCGATCGCCGTGCACGCCCGCTCGCGGCTGACATGGACGCTGCCCGAGGGCTACGCGACCTTCCGCTGCCAGTACGCCATCGACGGCAACCGCCCGCTGGCCAATGTTGTGGTGCGAATCCGTCTGGATGACCGGATCGTCCACGAGCAGGAGAACGTGACCATCGGCCCGCCGCGGCCGGTTTTCGAAGTCGACATCCGGGGGGCTCAGAAGCTCACGCTGGAGGTCGACTATGGGGAGACCTATCACGTGCAGGATCGACTCATCTGGATCGAACCGGCGCTGGTTCGGTGACCCTGTAGGGGCACATGGCAACGTGCCCTGTAATCCTGATGACATCCTGGCCACCGCCTATGCGGCCGAGGGCGGATTGCCATCCGCCCCTGCGCAGTTCGCGTAGGTTGCGTTCCCCTGATCACATTTTCCGCGATCTCGGGACCCGGGTGATCTCTATGCCGCGGTTTTCGGGAAGGGCGGGTCTGGGAGGGGGAAATCGGCGCAACAAAAAGGGCCGGTGCTCGCCGTAACACCGGCCCACAATCAGGCTGCCCAACCAGTCGGTTGGAGACCCACAGCCTTACAATTCTCATCGGCAAGCGGGTTGACGAAGTTTAACGATTTCGACTTGAGATTTGCCGGATCGCCGAGCCGCCCGGGCGGGGCATCGGGCGGGGTTGGACCTATAATGGCGGCGTGACCGGTGGAGACACGATTTGCGCGATCAGCTCAGCCGCGGGACCGGCGGGGCGGACGATTGTCCGCGTCAGCGGGCCGGAGGCTGTTGCGCTGGCGGCGGCGACGGCTGAGCCGGTGCGGGAGATGGCCGGGGGCGAAGCCCGCCGGCTGACGCTGCACCTGGCCGGGATGCTGGTCCCCGCTTGGGTTTACGTGTTTCGCGGTCCACGCAGCTACACGGGGGAGGACATCGTTGAGCTGCACCTGCCGGGCAATGCGATCCTGGCGCGGATGGTGCTGGATGACCTGATCCGTCGGGGGGCCAGGCCGGCGGAGGCCGGGGAGTTCACAGCCCGGGCCTACTTCAACCGCCGCATGGATCTGACAGAAGCCGAGGGCGTTGCAGCCGCGGTTTCCGCCGGCAGCGAGCGAGAGCTGATGGCGGCGCGGCAACTGCTCGCGGGCGAGCTGGCGCGGCGGCTTTCGCCGATGATGGACCAGCTCGCCGATACGCTGGCTCTGGTCGAAGTCGGCATCGACTTCACGGATGAGGATGTCACGTTTCTTTCGACGGATGAACTGCTTGCGCGCATCGTGGCGATTCACGCGGATCTGCGGAGGCTGGTGCGCGACAGCGCCCGCTTCGAGCGTCTCAGCCACGAGCCGCGCGTCGTGCTGGTCGGCCGTCCCAATGCCGGCAAGAGCACGCTGATGAATGCGCTGTCGCGCTCGGCGCGGGCGATCGTCTCGCCGCAGGCGGGGACAACGCGGGATGTGCTGTCGGCTGAGGTGGAGCTGGCATCGGGGCTGGTGACATTGCTCGACGTCGCCGGGCTGGAGACGGATGAGAACGGGCAAACGCCGGAAGGCGTGTTGGCGGAGGTGCATCAGCAGATGCAGCGGCGAGCCCGCGAGGCAGTGGCGCAGGCGGATCTGGTGGTGCTTGTGCGGGAGATCAGCGATCGTTCGCCGCCGATCGACATCGGACGGTCGGCCGATCTGTCGGTCTGGACGAAGCTGGATCTGGCCGGCGCGGCTGGTGATCTGCCGGCTATGCGTGGAGACGCTGTGGCGGTAAGCGCCGTGACAGGCGCGGGCATGGAGGAGCTGCGCCGGCGGCTGGATGAACTGGCCTTCGGCAAGGGTGGTCAGGAGGCGACGTTGGCGCTCAATACCCGTCATCTGGCGGAGATTGATGCGGCGCTGGCGGCGCTCGATCGTGCGACGAAGGCCGCTGACGAAGGCGCGGAGCTGGCGGCATTGGAGCTGCGCGAGGCGCTGGATGCGCTGGGGCGGATCCTGGGCGCGGTGACGCCCGATGAGTTGTTAGGCCGAATTTTCTCGCGATTTTGCATTGGGAAATGATGCGAAGCTGGTGCGCCATCCTGGTGTTGCTGCTCGGTGCCGCGCCGGCGTGGGGCCAGCGGATCACGCTGCCGCTGGGGGGGTATTTTCGGCCGGGGCAGTACATGCCGGTGCGCGTGGAGGGGATGGCGGGGACGGCCCAGGTGCGCGTCGAGGCGACGGCTGCCATGCCGGTGGAGGTGCGTCGTGCGGAGGGGCAGGTTATCGTCCCGCTGCTGGTCTATGAGCCGGGGCTGACGGACCTGCGCGCAAGTGACGGCGAACGAACGGTCACCTGCGATCAGCCGCTGCGGGCGCTGTTGCCATCCCAGAAACTGGTGGGCGTAACGGTCGATCGCCTGCCGCGCGAGCTTTTCTACGGCACGCACGCGATCCGCGTTGAACTCGATGGCGACGATCCGCTGCCGGGATCGGCGATGGCGTGGGCCTCGCTGGACGGGCTGATCGTCGACCCAGCCGCGTACGCGCGCATCGCGCCGCAGACGATAGATGCGTTGCTCGCTGCCGGCACGATCGTGGCTGTGCGAAGCGATCAGCCGCCGGATGCCAGGCCGTGGGAGGGGCGCGACGGCTGGCAGGTGCTCGCGGGGCCGCGGATCGGACCCGCCGGAGCGGAGCTGGTCGAATCCGCCTATCTGCCGACGTATGGTTGGTCGCCGGGCTGGCCAGGAGGCGTGCGGCGGATGGTGGCGCTGATCGGCGTGGTGGGCGGGCTGCTGGCGGTAGGGGGCGCGATGTTGGGATGGCGAGCCGGCGTGACGGCCGTGGTCGTCGTGGCTGGCCTGATCGGCGGGGCGGCGGTGGTGCTGCGGACGACGTATCAGCCGGTCTTCGAGATGCGCGGGTGGGCGATGATCGAACATTCGACCCTGCCGCGGGTGGAGGAATGGTCCTATCAGAAGAGCCTGCGCAGCGGACAGTTCGCTTACCTGGTGCGCGAGCCGACCTGGCCGATCTGGGCCAGCCGCTCGCATCGCGAGGCTGTGGCGATGGTCCTGCGCGTCGACGGCCGCGGCGCGCCGCAGGCGATGGTGTATACCCTGCCAGCGGGCGGGTCTGTGGCGCTGCTGTCCAAGCGGCTGACATCAGCGAACCAGCCCGCCGCGCCGCTGCCGGAGGTGCATCAGCCCGCCAGCCCGCGGTTTGATGCGATGCTCCGGCGGGTCTATCGTGGCGCCCGCCTGGCCCTGCCGACCCACGGCGGCATTGCCCACCTCGCTGTCCCCGATGGGGCAAAATAGCCCCCAAGGCGTGCGCTATAGCCCCGAAATCGATCCTTGGCGAAGGAATCGCGCGGCGTGGGTGGGATTAGGCACTAATAAGATTGACATATCCGATTATCCGAAATATATATTTGTGAAGAAATTCACGAACCCCTTCGCGGGCTGGCCCCAAGCGGATTTCCAGCTTTACAGGCTGCGGAGGGTGTGGCAAGAAGACGCATGTTGCCAACATGTTGTTGGCCCGGAACTTCCGCCACTTCTCGTGAGACCGGTGTTGACGCGGTCTAGTACTCGGTCAAGCAAGGATTCGGAAAGGATCACAGCCATGACAGTCGCTGCTCCCTCCAAGACTTCTGGAGAAGCCCGGGCAAACGCCAATCCCCACGTCCGGCGGTGGATTGAAGAGTGTGTCGCACTCTGCAAGCCGGACAAGATCGTCTACTGCGACGGAACGTACGAGGAACGTCAGCGCCTGTTCAAAGAAGGCTGCCAGGCCGGCATCTTCATCGAGCTCAACCAGGAAAAGTGGCCGGGCTGCTACTACCACCGCTCCAATTCCAATGACGTCGCCCGCACCGAGCACCTGACGTTCATCTGTACCCCGTCGGAGGACATGGTCGGGCCGACCAACAACTGGATGGAGGACAAGGCCGCCTACGCCAAGCTCGAGCAGCTTTTCGACGGCTGCATGAAGGGCCGGACGATGTACGTCCTGCCGTTCGTCATGGGCCCCAAGGGCTCGCCGCTGGCGAAGGTGGGCATCCAGCTGACCGACTCGCTCTACGTCGCGGTCTCCATGAGCATTATGACCCGCATGGGTGAGATCGCCTGGGAGCAGCTCGGCAATTCCGACGAGTTCACCCGCTGCCTGCACTCGATCGGCGATGTGAACCCGGATCGGCGGTACATCTGCCACTTCCCGCTGGACAACACGATCTGGAGCTTCGGCTCGGGCTACGGCGGCAACGCGCTGCTCGGCAAGAAGTGCCTGGCATTGCGTATCGCAAGCTGGCTGGGCCGTCAGCAGGAGTGGATGGCTGAGCACATGCTGTTGATGGGCGCCGAGTCGCCCGACGGCGAGAAGAACTACATCGCAGCCGCCTTCCCGTCGGCCTGCGGCAAGACCAACTTCGCGATGCTCATCCCGCCGCCGAAGTACAAGGACTGGAAGATCACCACCATCGGCGACGACATCGCCTGGATGTGGGTCGACAAGGATGGCCGCCTGCGGGCGATCAACCCCGAAGCCGGTTACTTCGGCGTCGTGCCGGGCACGAACTCCAGGTCCAACCCCAATGCGATGAAGACGATCCGCAAGGACACGATCTTCACCAACGTCGCGCTGGTCCCCCTGGAGGACGGCACCTACGACATCTGGTGGGAAGACAGCGACTGGGATCCGCCGGCCAAGGCCATCGACTGGCAGGGCAAGGAGTGGACGCCCGACTCCAAGTCGAAGGCGGCTCACCCCAACAGCCGGTTCACCGCTCCGGCCACCAACAACCCGGTGCTCGATCCCAACTGGGACGACCCCGCGGGCGTGCCGGTGACGGCGATCGTCTTCGGCGGCCGACGCAGCAAGACGATCCCGCTGGTGACCCAGGCCTTCAACTGGATCCACGGCGTGTACGTCGGCGCCACCATCGGTTCGGAAACCACGGCTGCTGCGACCGGCGCGACCGGCGTCGTGCGGCGTGACCCGATGGCCATGCTTCCGTTCATTGGCTACAACATCCGCGATTACCTGGTGCACTGGTTCCGGATGCGCAAGAAGATGACGGACTGCCCGCGCGTCTTCATGGTCAACTGGTTCCGCAAGGACGAGAACGGCAAGTTCATCTGGCCGGGTTACGGCGAGAACATGCGCGTGCTCAAGTGGATCATCGACCGCGCTCACGGCCGCGCGTATGCCAAGGAAACGCCCCTCGGCTGGATGCCGCGACCGGAAGACATCGACCTGGAAGGCCTCAACATCGACAAGAGCGATTTCGAGAAGATCCAGTCGATCAGCGCCGAAGAGGTCAAGCAGGAGATCATCAGCCAGGAAGAGCTGTTCCTGAAGCTGGCAGGCGACCTGCCCAAGGAAATGATCTTCCAGCGCGAGCTGCTGATCAGCCGCCTGTAACGATTGGCGACTGTCGCGCCTGCGACCGCCCTCGGGGGCTAACTCCGAGGGCGGTCGGCTTTTCACGGCTGGGCGTGAGCCGTGGCGTTCGGTTCGCGATGGAAACGGATGAGAGAGGGCAGGCGTCGCACAAACTGCTCGGCTGCGATCACCACGTCGCGCGCAAGCTTGGGCAGATGGCGCAGCACATACAGGGCGAAGACGCCGTAGCAGCGGGCGCGGGTCAGCGGGGCCATCCATGTCTCATGGATTGCGCGGCCGTATTCCAGCATCACACGCCATTCGGGGAAGACGATTCGGCCCTTCATGGCGGAATCCCACCATTCCGCCGGAGGAAGGGGGCCGGCGCCGATCCAGGCGGAAAGCCTGCTGCCGGCGCGGACGTACCGTTGGCCCTGCGTGCGGCTGGAGCGGTCGTTGTGGTCGCGGTTGAGGAACAGGTACTGTTCGACCTGTCCGAACCCGCCGAGCAGGGCGAGCTTGGCCAGCAGTACGCTGTCGGCTCGCACGTGCGCGCCGCAGAGGCTGGTCTTGTTCAGCCAGTCCAGGCGGATCACGCCGTACAGCTCATGCGCGCCATGGCGGCGATGATCGACGAAAAGCAACCTCGCCAGTCGCCGCCAGGCCCGCTGGCGGTCGTACGTCGGCTGATACTCGACGCGGCCGACCTCTTTGCCTTCCGAGTCGATCTGGATCGTTCGCGGATAGGCCAGCACCAGCGACGTATCGGCTTCGAGCATGGCGACGCACTCTTCGATGAACGTGGGCGCGCACAGGTCATCGGCTGCGTTCCACTTGAAGTAGCGGCCGCGTGCCAGGGGCACGGCGCGGTTGAAGTTGCGTGCCGGGCCGAGATTACGATCAGCGCGGAAATACCGGACGCGCGGATCGCGCTCGGCATATTCGCGGCAGATCTTCTCGGTGCCGTCGGTCGAGCAGTTGTCGCAGATGATCAGCTCAAGGTTGCGCCACGTCTGGTTGAGGATCGAGTCGAGCGTAGCGCGCAGATAGCGCTCACCGTTGTAGACGGGGACGGCGACACTGACGAGAGGTTGCGTTGACATCATTGCAGTACTCCGGTTCATGTCCGTCCCGGCTGATCAGCCGGCCATGGCAGAGGAGAGCGACGCCGGAACAGGCAGGCTGAAATGCCGGGCCTGTTCCACCCACAGCCGGTCGCTGAGCCGGCCGGCGGGCAACTGCACATCGTCAAAGGTGATCGCCGCATCCATCGGCAGGTCGCGCAGCAGGCGACAGCCTTCGCTCAGCCCGATCGGCAGCAGGTTCTGGCGCCGGGCGACGTCGCTGTTCTCGATCGTGCCGTAGGAGAGGAATCCGCCGATGCCGTCGAGGACTTCGCCTGCGCGCAGCGGCCGCTTGGCGATCGTGACGACATCGCACACAGGCCCGCCCATCGGTTCCAGCGCCGTATCGCCCGTCAGACAGGCGCGCGCGACGCTCGCCGGCGCTTCAAGCGGGCTGAGATGGGTCGGGGTATAGAAGGTGTACAGCGGCCCGTCGCCCATCTTGTAGACCTTCATGTAGCGGGCGCGCACCGGATGGTCGCAGTAGGAGAGGATGAACACGCCGAAGCTCGGCTGAGCGCCGAGGATGTAGTCGACGCGGCCGCCGTCGAGCAGTTCATCCAGGTCGAATACCTTGTGCGCGTTGTCCACGTGATCGCACCTGGGCCCGCGCATGCCGCGGACGCTGACGCGGAAGCCCGTCGCATTGGCGACGGTCGCCATTTCCTGGCTGATCTTCGTGCCGTCCGCGAAGCTGGTGATGAACTTCGGCCGCTGCCAGTGACGGATGGCGAAGTCGCGCTGCGTTGCCGGCGTGCGGCGGCAGTCCAGCAGCGACTTGATGTTGCCAGCCATGACGGGCGTGAAGCCCATCGACTGCACATGGCGGAGCAGGTTCATGAGCACCGCCGGCTGGTCCCCGTCGGCCTGCGTGTAGATCACGCCGGCGCGGCGGGCATGGACCTTGAGGATCGGCCCGAGCGTCGCGTCGAGCTCGGCATTGAGGGCGACGAAGTGCTTGCCGTTGGCGAAGGCGGCTTCAGCCACCTGCGCGGCGAACTCGATTTCGCCGGTCGCCTCGACGATGCAGTCGATGCCGGGGGCCTGGCAGAGGATGAACGGATCGTCGGTGATGGCGCAGGTATCGTGCGCGATGGCGTCCTGCAGCGCATCGACCGAGCGGACGACGGCAGGCGCGTCGACGCCGCACTCACGGCAGGCTTCTTCGGCCGTGCTGAGCGTGCGGTTGGAGATGGCGGCCAGACGCATCCCGCGCTTGCCGGTCAGCAACTGAAGCGCAAAACCCTTGCCGGCAAAACCGGCCCCCACGAGCCCGACGCGAAGCGGTTGTCCTGCGCGCTCGCGCTCGTCCAACAGGCGATCCACGATGATCATGAGAGATTAGCCCTTTCGTTTCCCGCGCAGATTCGATCCCGGCTTGAATCAGTCACCCACTTGGCTGGAATCCGGTGCGAATCGCACAGGAGAAGTTTGCCCGCGCTTTGCAGGCTGAACCATTGGGACAAAGCCTGATTCCGGTTTGCGGGGACATTAAGCCCATATAGGGGAAACCCTTAATGGCCGATAACGCTGGTCAAATATGACGGTTGCGCTCAAAATGACGCCTCACATGACAGACGACGCGCACATGTCGCCGCTTCGACGCCTGATCTGGAGGGCTGGCCGATCCATGCGATATCGATGGGCCCGATACATGTTGGCAGTGGTTGCGGTGGGGGCGGCGCTGGCGATGCGAACCGCGCTGGAGCCGCTGATTACCAGCAATGTCCCGTTTCTGCTGTTGTTTGCAGCCGTGATGGCGGCGGCGGCGTATGGCGGACTTGGGCCGGGGCTGCTGGCGACCGTCTTGGGCGGTATCGCAGGCTATGGGTTGTTTATGTCCCCAGCCGAGCGTAACGGCACGACGCGGACGGAGCTGGCATTGTTCCTGCTGGAAGGGGGATTGCTGAGCATCATGGCTGCGCGCCTGCATCAGGCGGTTAGCCAGGCTGCGGCGGCTGAGGCGGCGAACCTCGTGCTCGAGCAGCGGATCCTGGAAATCTCCGACGACGAGCGGCGGCGCATCGGTCATGACCTGCACGACGGGTTGGGCCAGCAGCTCACAGGAATCGCTTTGCTGAGCAAAGCCCTGCAGCAGCGGCTGAGCGCCGTTCAGCCGGAGGATGCGCAGGCGGTCGAGCAGATCGCATCGCTGGTCAACCAGTCGATCGCATGGACGCGCGACCTTGCGCGCGGGCTGGCGCCGATGTCGCTGGAATCTGCCGACGCGGCAGCGGCGTTCGAGGAAGCCGCTGTCAACTCTGCACATCTGCTGGGCGTCGAATGCTCCTTCCATGCCGAAGGCGAGCTTCCGCGCATCGAAGAGCATGCCGCGCTGCACCTGGTGCGCATCATCCAGGAAGCCATCACAAACTCAGCCAAGCACGGCAAAGCCAAGCATGTGCGCGTCATGCTCAGCGCCGATGAGCAGAAGCTTTCGCTGGACATCCGCGACGACGGCATCGGCATGTCCGCCAAGACACTCGCCAAGCCCGGGCTGGGCTTGCGGATCATGAACTACCGTGCCAGAATGATCGGCGCCAAGATCGAGTTCGGCAGGTCAAATCCCGGCGGCGGCGCACTGGTACGATGCATTGTTCCGCTGTCCCGCCTCAATTCGGAGTCACACCTGGATGGCCGCAAGTCCTGACGCCAAAGCCCGTGTTCTCCTGGTTGACGATCACCCGATCGTACGCCAGGGTCTGGCGATGCTGATCAACGCCGAGCCGGATCTGATGGTCTGCGGCGAAGCCTCCACCGGGGCGGAGGCGCTGCAGCTAGTCCGCACGTCCGAACCGGATGTCGCGATGATCGATATTGCGCTGGACGACCGCAGCGGCGTCGAGCTGATCCGCGAGATCCACGGGATGTTGCCGGATCTGCCGATGCTGGCGTTGTCGATGCATGACGAATCGCTGTATGCCGAGCGCGTGCTGCGCGCCGGCGGACGCGGCTACGTCATGAAGCAGGAAGCCACCGAGAACATGCTGACGGCGATCCGCCGCGTGTTGGCGGGGGAGATCTACCTGAGCGCGCGGATGAGCACGCGGCTGCTGGGGCAGTTCGCGTCGGCTCCGCGGGGTGAGAATGTCTCGCCGATCAGCCGGCTGACGGACCGCGAGCTGGAAGTCTTCACGATGATCGGCCGCGGCTTGTCGACGCGCGAGATCGCCGAGAAGCTGTTCCTGTCGGTCAAGACCGTCGAGGCTCACCGCGAGCACATCAAGGAGAAGCTGGGGTTGCGCAGCTCCGTCGAGCTGGTGCGGCACGCGGTGCAGTTCAATCTGGCGCCGGATAGGTAGGTGGCGTTGCTATTCGTGACTTGTTGCTGGTGACCATTCGTCCGCCGTTGCCGGCAATCCTTCACGTATTCGCAGGACCGGTCCGCTGAAGCGGACCCTCTCTCCTCCCTTCGTCGCTTCGTCAGGGAACAACCTCAAAAAAAGCAGGAGATCCCTGTGTCAGGGATCTCCTGCGATTGCTCAGGACTCGTGAAGGTTACTTGCTGTCCTTCACCTCGTATTCGGCGTCGATGACGTCGTCGTCCTTCTTTTCGGACGAGGAGTCTGCCGGGCCGGACGAAGCCGCGCCGGCTGAGGCGCCGGCTGCGCCCGCCGAAGCGCTCTTGTAGATCTCCTCGCCGAGCTTGTAAGCCGCCTGCTGGAGGTTGTCCAGCGCTTTCTTGATGCGGTCGGCTTCGTCGGACTTGGCAGCGTCCTTGATCGTGTTGAGGGCGCTCTCGATGTTGCCGCGGACGTCGGCAGAGACCTTGTCGCCATGCTCGCGGAGCTGCTTTTCGGTCTGGTAGATGACCGAATCGGCCTGGTTCTTCAGGTCGATCAGCTCGCGGCGCTTCTTGTCCTCGGCGGCATGCTCCTCGGCTTCGCGCTTCATGCGCTCGATCTCTTCCTTGGACAGGCCGCCGGCGTTCTGGATCTCGATCTTGGCTTCCTTGCCCGTGCCCAGGTCCTTGGCGCGGACGTTGAGGATGCCGTTGACGTCAATGTTGAACTCGACCTCGATCTGCGGGATGCCGCGCGGCGCCGGCGGGATGTCGGTCAGGTTGAACGTGCCCAGCAGGCGGTTGTCGCGCGCCATTTCGCGCTCGCCCTGCAGGACGTTGATCGTAACCGCGCTCTGGTTGTCCGACGCGGTGGAGAAGATCTCCTTCTTGCTGGTCGGAATCGTCGTATTGCGCGGGATGAGGACCGTCATCACGCCGCCCAGCGTCTCAACGCCCAGGCTCAGCGGCGTGGCGTCGAGCACGAGGATGTCCTTGACGTCGCCCTTGGCGATCGCGCCCTGGATGGCGGCGCCGACGGCGACGACCTCGTCGGGGTTGACGCTCTTGTTGGGCTCCTTGCCGCCGAACAGCTCCTTGACGACGCGCTGCACCAGCGGCACGCGCGTCGAACCACCGACCAGCACGACCTCGTCGATCTGGTGCGGCTCGAGGCCGGCATCCTTCAGCGCCTTGCGGACCGGCTCCTTGGTCTTCTCGACCAGCGGGTCGATGAGCTGCTCGAACTTGGCGCGGGTGATGGTCATCTGCAGGTGCTTGGGCCCGTTCTGGTCAGCCGTGATAAACGGCAGGTTGACCGTGGACTCCTGCGCCGACGACAGCTCGATCTTGGCCTTCTCGGCAGCTTCCTTCAGACGCTGCAGGGCCATCGCGTCCTTGCGCAGATCGATGCCTTCCTGCTTGCGGAACTCCTCAGCGATGTAGTTGATCAGCTCCTCGTCGAAGTCGTCACCACCCAGGTGCGTATCGCCGTTGATGCTCAGCACCTCGAAGACGCCGTCGCCGACGTCCAGGATGCTGACGTCGAACGTCCCGCCGCCCAGGTCGAAGACCGCGATCTTCTCGTTCTTCTTCTTGTCCAGACCGTAGGCCAGGGCAGCCGCGGTCGGCTCGGGCAGCACGCGCAGCACCTTCAGGCCCGCGATCTCGCCGGCGTTCTTGGTCGCCTGACGCTGGGCGTCGTTGAAGTAAGCCGGGACGGTGATGACCGCCTCGGTGACCTTCTCGCCCAGGTAATCCTCAGCCGTCTTCTTCAGATCCTGGAGGATGAAGCTGCTGATTTCTTCGGGGGTGTACTCCTTGCCGCGGATCCTGACCTTGACGTAGTCATCGGGCCCCCCGGTGATCTCGTAGGGGACCATCTTCTCTTCCTGCGAGACCTCCTTATGCCGGCGGCCCATGAACCGCTTGATGGAGAAGATGGTGTTCTTGGGGTTGGTCACCTGCTGATGCTTGGCTGTCTGACCGATCAGGCGCTCGCCTTTTTCCGTGAAGGCGACGACCGACGGGGTCACGCGCGAACCGGCGGCGTTGATCAGCACCTTGGGCTGATCGCCTTCCATCAGCGCGACGCAACTGTTGGTCGTCCCCAGGTCAATCCCGATGATTTTCGCCATGTTTTGCTCCTCAGATATCGTCTTTGCACTGGCTCGGTAGGGCGTATGCGGCCCGCCCGCGCACACTTGTCGTAGCTCAAACGCAAAGATTATGCCAGCCGGCGGGAATTGCCAGAGGCGCAGAAGTATATGCCAATGCAGAGCTTATCTGCAAAGACCGAGGGCATGGCGGCTGGCGCCTTCATGCCATTTCGACAGTCGCGCCACGGCGGCTGCCAGTCTGGCAAGCGGCGGAGCGGCGGTTACTCCGGCTGATGGGGATTGTCGCGCACCGCCTGCATCAGCCGCTGGCGGTCGAGCACCTGTACGAACGGCAGGGGATCGATTCCGCGGGCGATGACGTAGTCGGTCAGTTGCTTGCGGACGACGTCGTGAAGCTGCTGGCGCGTCCACGGCTTGGCGATGTAGTGGTGCAGGTCGGCTTCGTTGACGGCCTTGATGGTGTCGGACAGGCCGGCTTGTGCGGTGACCAGCACCTTGCGCGTCGGCTGAGTGCGCGGGTCGTGGTTGAGCTCGACCAGGTAGTCCACGCCATTGGTGCCGGGCATAAGGTGATCGGCCAGCACCAGGGCGATCTCATCGCCCTTGGCCAGGTGATCCTGGACGACCTTGCGGGCGTCGTCGACGTTTTCAGCCGGTTCGATGCGGAAGCGCTCAGCGAACAACTCCAGGTCGCGAACAAGGGCGTCAAGCACGGAGCGTTCGTCTTCGATAATGAGGAGGATGTACTGGCTCATGGTCATGGTTCCTTGCAACTGTTAAGCCGGGGGATGTCCCGGCTGGGCGCGCGAAGGCGCAGATTTCGATGCCGGCAGCGTGACTTCGAAGACGGTCCGGCCGGGCCGCGATTCGCAGCGGATGCGGCCGTCGTGGCGGTTGATGATCTGCCGACAGATCACCAGCCCCATGCCCAGCCCAAAGCCCGCGCCGCCGTGCTTCGTCGTGAAATTCAGGTCAAACACGCGGTCCCGATGCTCGGGGGCGATGCCCGGACCGTCGTCGATGATGCGCACGGCGACCGTGTCGCCGCGCGGTTCGGTTTCGATCTGCAGCGTACCGGTCTTCCCCATCGCCTCCAGGGCATTGGCGATCAGGTTGGTCCAGACCTGGTTGAGCTGCGCGGCGATGCCCTTGATCGGCGGGATCTCGCCGTAGCGTCGTTCGACTCGGATGCTGTGCATCTGCGCGCCAAACAGCCGCAGTGTGTCCTCGATCCCCTCATGCACGTTCACATCGGTGGGATCATCGCCGCCCGTGCGGGCGTAGGAGCGCAGGCTCTTGACGATCGCGCTGATCCGCTCGCCAGCGGCACGGATGTTTCGCAGGGATGTCCCAAGCTGATAGGCGCGTTCGCGCAGGCGGAGGCGGCGCTCTCGCACTTCGTGGGACGTCTTGCCGAACAGCTCGCGGTATTCCTCGATCGTGGTGATCCCGACGCGAAGGAGGCGACGGGCGAGGCTCTCATCCTTTAACTCCGCAGCCAGCGCATCGCGGCGGCGCCGCAGCTCAGCCGTTGGCAGGGGGGCATCGGTCATCGCGGTGGACAGCGCATGGCTGAGGAGTTGCCCTTCGGGAAGCTCGCTGATCAGCGGCGTGATGTCCTCGATGAGGTACTCGGCTGCGCGCGTGATCGCGGTGGCCGGGTTGTTCAGTTCATGGCCGATGCCGGCGACGAGCTGGCCGAGGGTGGCCATCTTCTCCTGCTCGATGAGGCGGGTCTGTGCCTCTTCGAGCCGACGGAGGGTTTGGGCGAGCTGGTCGCGCTCGCCGGCCAGCACGGCGTTGAGATCTTCGATCTCGAGCTGCAGCTCGACGATGCGGCGGAGACGCTTGGACAGCGACCGCACGAGCACCGTCAGGAAGTGGAACAGCAGCGTCGGTTCGCGCTGCAGCGCTTCGTCCAGTTGGGTCCAACTGAGATAGACTGCCGTGACGGGCGTGGCTGCGCGGCAGGAAAAGAACGCCTGCTGCCGACCCGCCAGGGCGAGCAGGCCAACGATCCTGCCGACTGATCCGCGATGGAAGACGACTTCGGCTGCACGGCTGCGGCGCGTCAGTTCGACCTCGCCTTCGAGGATGATCCAGATCCCCTCGATGACGTGGCCCTCCTGGAAGATCACCGTGCCGACATCGAAGTGCTGATGTTCAAGAACGCCGGTGGCGCGCTGCAGCGCATCCAGCATGGCGACTTCAGCCTGCTGATCGCTCATCCGGCTGGTCGACGTGATGCTGTAACGCAGCAGGCGCAGTTGCCCTTCCAGCAGATCGCTTTCCTGCTCGGAGACGGCCAGGGCCTCGGCCAGCCGGCGCGTGTCGAGCATTGCATGAAGGCTGGTGAGAGCCTTGGGGAAGTGTGCGACGACGTAATCGGTAAACAGTTCGCGCGCCGCAGCGCGCAGAGCGGGCGCATTGGCCGGATCGTCGACCTGGGCGTCGGCATTCTCGGGCATTTCGCCCTCGCCAATGGCGAGGATGCGCGGTCGGCCGTTGGCGGCTGTAGGGCGCGGCAGCTCGGATGCGCCGGCGGCATCGTTGAGCAGGGCCGTCGGTGCGACGACCAGCGGCACGACGGCGCCCGCGGCCTGCAGGTCGCGGATGGCTCCAGCCGCCGAGGCGAGCGTCTCGGCGGCCTGGATCTCAACCTGCGATGTGAAGATGGCGCTCAGCGCGCCGCCGGCGATGCCGGCCACGCTGATCACGATGAACCGCGGGGATGGTTGAGGCTCGCTCATCGTTGCGTCCATCTCGCCGCGAGCCCATGCCCGCGGCCAGGCTGCGATTCTACCGCGGCAGGATGCCGACCAGCTCCCAGAACCACGGGCCGAGCGTCACGAACAGGGCCCACGTGATGATACCGATCAATGTGCCGATGATGGCCATGTCCTTCACGCGCACCTCGCCGGTGCTGAAGGCGATGGCATTGGGCGGCGTGCTGATGGGCAGCGCCATGGCCAGCGACGAGCCGATAGCGATCCAGATCGCAGCCGCGATCGGGCTGATCGCGACTTCCGGGCTCTTGGCCAGGGCGATGCCGATCGGAACCAGCAGGTTGGCCGTGGCGCTGTGGCTGATGAACGTGCCCATCGCCAGGGCGGCAAACGCCAGCACGGCGACGATCACCTTGGCGTTCATCGATTCCCACGGAAACAGGCTGATGAACCAGCGGTCCATGCCGGTCTTGCCAATGCCCAGCCCCAGGGCGATGCCGCCGGCGACCAGCCACAGCACGTGCCAGTCCAGGGCCTGCAGGTCCTTGACGGTGAACACACGCGTGCACAGCAGCACTACTACCGGCACGAAACCGACGATGTTGGAGTTGAACCCGTGCAGCGATTCCGTCAGCCACAGCAGCACCGTCACCGCGAAGGTGATGTAGAAGATGATGGCTGGTCGCGACTTGTCGAACTTGGCCGACAGGTCCAGTTCAATGTGGTCATGCTTGGTGGGGAACAGCAGGATCAGCAGCACCCAGCAGATGAACAGGAACACAAGCATGAACGGGATCGCGCCCACCATCCACTGGAAGAAGGTCGGGATGGCGTAGGTCAGTGACGGGTCTGCTGCCTTGGCGCTGGAGAGGGCACCCAGGGCGATGGCATTGGGCGGCGTGCCGATCGGCGTGCCGATGCCGCCGATGTTGGCTGCGATCGGGATCGACAGCGCGATGGCGGTCCGCATGCGGTCGCCGGCGGGGAACCGGGCGAGCACGGGGAGGGCCACAGCCATCATCGTGGCTGTCGTGGCGGTGTTGCTCATGAACATGGAGAACAGCGCCGTGACGAGCATGAGGCCCATCAGCACCATGCTCGGGCGCGAGCCAAATGGCTTGAGCACCATGCCGGCCAGGTTGCGGTCGAGGTTGAACTTGGTAGCCGTGTCGGCCAGGAAGAAGCCGCCGAGGAAGAGGATGATGACCGGATCGGCCAGGGAGGCGAAAATATCCTTGTAATTCATCAGGCCGGCCGGATCGAGACCGGATATCATGGGACCCGGCGCCTGCTTGCTGAGCATCAGAATCTCCAGCAGGATGATCAGCACGGCGGTGGCGTGCATGGGCACGGCTTCGCTGATCCACAGCAGGATCGCGAGGATGAAGATCGCGAACATGCGATGGCCGGCTGGCGAGAGGTTTTCGAACTGCACGATGAACGGCAGTGCGAAGCCCGCCAGGGCGAGAACCAGTCCGATGAGCTGAGGCCAGGTAAGCGGGAATCGACGGTTACTGGGAGCGGTGGTGGTGGTCATGGGTGACTCTTGGATTACAGGATGCGGCAGCAGGCGACCGCTGCGCTCGCAGCGGCGATCATCTGCGACCCGGCCGGGAAGTCAACGGAATCGGATCAAAGCATCCGTTTGGGGATGCGGTATGAACTGGCGATTCTTGACGGCGGTATTCGCATTGCTAGCGTGCGTCGCTTTCCTGAGCGCGATGGCGGCGCCGGCATGGGGGCAGGAGGGGGTCGCCAAGCCGAAGGTCGCCATCTTCCCGCTGGGGGGCGATGCCAAGGAGGACCTGCGGGCGAAGGTGGGATTCTCGCTGCGGAGCAAGCTCGATCGCGAGGGCACCTACGAGGTCCTCGACGGCTATACGATGGCTGAACTGGTGGGGGAGCAACGCGTCGATTTCTCAACCGAACTGCAGCATGTTCAGCGGCTCGCCGAGCAGGTCGAGGCGCAGATCCTCATCTGGGGTGAGCTGCGCAACACAGACCGGGGGGCGGAGCTGCGCGTCAAGATCTTCGATCTGCTGCAGCTCGATCCCCAGCCGCATGAGCTGAAACGCGTGATCGCCAGATCGACCGATCTTCGTTTCGTTTCCGAGCAGATCCTCGAGGCCCTGCCGGATGTGCGCAAGTTTGAGCATCCCAGCGAACAGGCGGTGCAGCGTGACGCGACGGCTGAGCAGTTGTGGGAGACCAATCCGAATCTGGTGGCCAATCCGGGGTTCGAGGAGGAGGGGCGGTGGGAGTTCATCTTCAGGAGCATCCGCCGGCCGCTGCAGATCGTTGATCGCCTGCCGATCCCAGATGAAGCCGTTATCACCGAAGTCGACGGCAGCCGCGTGCTGGCCATCCGGATGAGCCGCGATGCAGCCGAGACCAACGGGCTGGCTGTGCTGTCCGATCCGATTCCGATCGAGCCGAACACGCGGTATCGCCTGAGTTTCCGCTACAAGAGCGACGGTCCGCGGCTGCATGTGTTCGTCAAGGGCTACACGATGGCGGAGAACATCAAGGGGGAGCGCGCCGAGCGGGAGATCTACCGCCGCCAGGTCCCGCCCACCGCCGGCACAAACGGCCAGTGGGTGACGATCATCGACGAGCTCAATCCCCAGCACGTCGCTTTCCCCGTCCAGCATCTTCGGGTCGACCTTTACGTCTACCTGAACGAGGGCCTGGTGATGTTCGATGACATCACGCTGAAAGCCGTCGGGGAGCAGACACGCACCGCCAAGGACGCCGCCATCGACAAGCCTGTCGAACGCCCGGCGGGGAAGTAGTGATTGCAGACGGAAGTCTTGTGCCGCCTGGCTCGCGTTTTCGTGGCAATTGCCAACGAGGCGCACTCGCCAGGAAAGCAGTCGTTGTGATCCGATGGCGATTATTGGACGCGTGCAGCCTGAAGTCTTGCGCTGCCGCGGGGAACAGGCGCTTCAGCGCGATCGTCGCTACGCAGCCATCGGGCGGCGGCGGTTCTGCGCGACCTGCGGACGGATATCCTTCCAGGAGAACAGCACATCGGCTTCCTCGGCGGGATCCTCATCCGCGGGGACGTAGGTGAGCGGGGGCGGCTCGGGCCGGCGGGCGGGCGGTTCGCCCGTCACATGCGGCAGCACATCGACAAACAGGAATCCGTCTTCGCTGCGCGAGGGAATTGTTCCATCGGCAATGCGACGCATGATGTCGTCGACCGTTGTGTTCAGAAACTCAGCCGCAATGACAGGGGCAACCCAGCAGGACATGACTCTCCAATCGTTCTGACACCGAGTGCATCGGCGGAAGCGTCTGTTCCCTTTAGATCGGCTGAAACGACTGTATCAATTGCATCGATCAGACACCTTCGCGGGTGCGATGATCGGCTGGGGTTGCCCGTGGTTTACTGAGTTATCGGCGGTAGCCAATTGCGATCACTTGCCGCGCGCGGAGCGGATCGTCTCGATCAGCGCGTGCGCGTTGGCGGTGATCGCGTCCCAGTCGTTGCGAGCCAGGGCGTCCTTCGTCACCAGCGCCGAGCCGACGCCGACGCACACGGCGCCCGCTTTGATCCACTCGCCGGCGTTGTTCAGATCAACGCCGCCAGTCGGTGTGAGCTTGAGCTGCGGCAGTGGCGCGAGCAAGTCCTTGAAGAACTGCGGCCCCAGCGCCGTCGAGGGGAAGACCTTGATCACGTCGCCGCCGATCGTCCAGGCGCGGACGATCTCGGTGGGGGTGAAAGCGCCAGGGATGCTTACCTTTCCGTAGCGGATGGTCGTTTCGATGATCGACTGGTCGGTGATCGGCGAGACGACGAACTGAGCGCCAGCCTGGATCGCGTCGCGCGCGGTGGCTGCGTCAAGCACCGTGCCGACGCCGATGATGGCCTGATCGCCGAAACGGTCTGCCAGCATCTCGATGCCGGCGATGGCCTTGGGCGTGCTCATCGTGACCTCGATGCTCGGCACGCCGCCATTCAGCAGGGCCTCGGTGATGCCCATGAGCTGATCCTTGCTCTTGGCGCGGATGACCGCGACCACGCCGGCTTCGCACATCTGCGACAGTACCTGTTCCTTTGTCCGTGCCATCGGAAGCTGCTCCTGTGATTGCGACTTGTATGAGCAGATGTTGTAGCACGAAGTGCGGCTGATGCCAGCAGGGCGGGCGCAAAAGCGACCGGCCCCGCCCTGTTTAGGGGCGGGGCCGGGGTTGTGGTCAACGAATCGGATCCGTCGGATCAGATCACGACCTTGCTGAACGTGGGCTGGCCGGAGGCATTCAGCAGCCAGACGATGTTGTTGCCGGTCTGGGCATGGATCCACAGGATGTCCGGACGGTCATCGTTGTTGAACTTGCTGATAGCCGCGACCTGCCAGTTCTGGTCGCCGGTGGACGGCAGGGCCTTGAACGTCAGGGCGTTGCCCGGGCCAAGCAGCCAGGTCGTGTTGCGGCCGTCGGCCTTGTTGCGCCAGACGATGTCTTCGAAGCCGTCGTTGTTGAAGTCGCCAATGCCGGCGATCGTCCAGTTCAGGTTGCCGGCCGACGGCAGGGCCTTGAACTGCGAGACGGTCGTGCCGTTCATACGCCAGGTCGTGTTCTGACCAGTCACCTGGTTACGCCAGACGATGTCCAGGTGGCCGTCGTTGTTGAAGTCACCGACGCCGACAGGCTTCCAGGCGGTATTGGCGCTGGGCAGGTTGACGGTGCCCTTGAGGCTCGTGCCATTGAGCAGAATGATCTTCGCGGCGCCGGTCGCAGCATTGTGGACCAGCAGGTCCGGCTTGCCGTCGCCGTCGAAGTCACCGTAGCCAGCCAGGGCGAAGCCCGCGCCGAAGTTCGGCAGGCTGGCCGTACCCAGGCGGTTCACACCGTCCATGAACCAGACGGTGCTGACGTTGTTCTGCGTCACGATGATGTCGCTCTTGCCGTCGCCGTTGAAGTCATTGGGGACAGCCGGACCGGACGCGCTGGCCACCAGGCCGAAGGACGTCGACGTCGTCTCCATGCCCGCGGTGACGGTCACGTCACGGAAGCCCGGGTTCGAGCTGGCGTACCCATCGGGCAGATCCACGCGAACCGTGTAGTTGCCCGGCTCGATCCGCTCGATCACGTAGTTGATGCCGGTCGACCCATCGGCCGTCGACAGCGCCGACGGCTCGCCGATGTCGAACTGGCCGTTCTTGTTCACGTCGAGGTAGACGCGGGCGTTGGCGATGAGCTGCTCGCCGGGATCGCGCGTGCCGTTGCCGTTGACATCGTTGAACACGATGCCGCCGATGGCCGACTTGTTCTCAAGGATAAAGTTCACCCCCGCCAGCAGGGCACCATTGTTCACGGTGACGACCTGCGGGTTGTCGCCATCCACCGACTGATAGTGAGCCGGCCAGACGTAGATCTTGTGCTGACCGCCGTCGACGTGGTTGAAGATGTAGTTACCGGCGTTGGGGTTAGGCGTGACGCCGTCACCCAGGAACGTGGAGGTGGTCCACGTGACCTCGTCACCATCGTCGAGGATGCCGTTGTCGTTCATGTCGATGAAGACACGAACGGCGCCGAGGCCTTCGCCAAGATCGTACTCGCCGTTGCCGTTCAGGTCGACGAAGACGCGACCGTTGATGCGCGACCGCTGGATGCCGAAGTCATCCGCTTCGACGGTCGAGCCGTCCGGACCCGTCTGCACGTCCTGCTCACGGGCCGTCGACGTAATTTCGACGTCGCGGTGATCAACCACAACGCGATACGTGGTGTTCGGATCCAGACCGCCGAACGCGTAGCGGCCATTGGCATCCGTGAAGACGAACGGATCGATGCCTTCGTCGAACTGGTCGTTACCGTTCGTGTCCAGGAAGACCCGGTAGTTCTGGGCGGGAACCTCGTTCTGGCCCGGGTTGTAGACGCCGTTACGGTTGTAGTCGTGGAAAACAAGCCCCTCGATGGTGCTGGCGAGCAGACGGCGTGTTTCAAGCGCCTCCACCGCACAGGCTGCCGAGAGTGCCGACTGGCGGCGGAAATGACGAGAACCGCGTTGCTTGATCATGGCTAAAACCACTCCTGTAGAAAAAGGGACCCTACGATCCCGGAAGGACGATGTACAGAGATTACGGAGAACGATTCACCCAAATCTTGCCTGCGTCAAGCCGAAAAGAGGTCACCGACAGATGCCGTTGAATCGGCCCCCGAACGCACGACCGGCACACGCCGGATAGACCACATAAACGATGGGACCTCCATCCCGCTTGAGTTGAAGCTTAGCTCTTATCGGACCGCTTCGTCCGACGATCACACAGACACAACCTCTTATCGGAGGTTGGTTCTGATTTTCACGAATCATCATCTAAACGGTCTCCTGCCAATCCGGAAACTGGCAAAATGCGAAATTTAGATGTCACTGCTGAGGCCGCTTAGGTCGCCAAGCCAAGCAAGAATGCAACATCTTGTGCTGCCGGGGCGACTCCAGGGCAGGGAATGGGGCGAAAAACCCCTCACCTTCTATAGAATGGCTGGCCATGGAAAGTGACCGCCTCAAACAAATCCGCGCGATGCTGGAGAAGCAGCCGGACGATCCCTTCCTGCTCTACGGGCTGGCCATGGAATACAAGAAAGCAGGCCGGGCCGACGACGCCATCGCCGGTTTCGACCGCGTCATCGCCATCGATCCGGGCTACTGCTACGCCTATTACCAGAAGGGCCTGGTGCTCGAAGACCAGGGAAACCTCAATGCCGCCCGGGCCGTATACAAGGAGGGAATCGAGCAGGCTCGACGCAAAGGCGACGAACATGCCCGTTCGGAGCTTGAAGCGGCGCTGAGTTTGCTTGGTTGAGCGGAGATGTCGTCCAAAGGTGCGGCGTGACGCACCGGTGCCGTTGCGGCACTCAAGGATGTCCTGAAACACGCAAAGCCACCGAATGGTCGAGGGGCTGGTTCATTTCATCAAGAGCCCGGATTGGCGTCGCCAGCAGCTCTGGCGGCGGGCGATCTGGCGAGGGATGGCGCGCATCGGCCTGACCGGTGCCCATGCACTGCCCGTCAATCGTCGCTGGGTGGACATCCATCGCCGCAAAATGCCCCTTCACAATCTGGACCCCGCCTTCGAGGGGTTTCGGATCGTGCAGATCTCGGATCTGCATTACAGCCCGGTCGTGTGGCAGCGGTATCTCGTGCAGTACGTCCGCTGGGTCAATGACCTCAAGCCGGACCTGGTCGTCGTCACCGGCGATCTGATCACCGGCGGTTATCGGTTTGCCCATCGCGTGGCAGCCATCCTTCAGCATGTGAAGGCGACGCATGGCGTGGTCTGCACGTTCGGCAACCACGACTACAGCATCTACGGTCGCAACGGCTCGAAAGAGGGGGAGCGGCGGGCCGCCTACCTGCAGAAATGCCTGGTGCAGCGAGGGCTGATCGTCCTCCGCAATCAGGTGCTGAATGTAATGGTCGACGGTGCAGCCAAGCCCCTGGTCATCGTCGGCCTGGATGATGAATGGTCCGGGCATATCGACCCGGATCGCGCGTTCGCAGGTGTCGATCCCCAGCTACCGATCATCTGCCTGAACCATAACCCCGCCAACGCACGGGAGTTGCTGCGATACCCGTGGCAGTGGATGCTCTCGGGACACACGCATGGCCGGGCTGTGGCGACCAGCCGATTCGGGAAGAAGTTTTACCCGCGGCGCTTCCGTCACTTCACGCACGGCTACTACCCCCTCGAAGGCCGGCATTTGTATGTGAATAGAGGCTTGAGCTACGGCCAGCGGATACTCGAATGGTGCCGGCCGGAGATCACCGTCTTCAAGGTGACGGCTCAGCAGCCGACCCATCAGCCCCACGCAAACAACGCCGTCACGCCGGCAATACACGTACCGGGAAGTACGTGTATCCGCCCGCCGCAAGAAGGCCGTTGACGATCAGCCACGTTGCCGCTGCCAGCGCCTCCCCAAAGATGATCCCGATGAAAAACGGCCGGAATCGCATGAACATCGTCGCGCCGCCAAAGCGCAGGATCAGCACCTTGGCCAGCCATCCGATCATCAGGCTGTACCACGCCAACTGCATGTACCACGTATAGGCCGCGACATAGCCCACCGGCATGAACGGCCAGGAGCTGTACCGCAGCGCCAGCACCTGCAGGATCCCTGTGATCACCAGCCCGGCTGTGAAATGCGCAGCCGGTGAATGCGCCGGCTGGGGAAATCCCCCGTCCACGCGCTTCACGGGCGTCACAACCTCGCTGCGCGGTTTGGCTTCGATCCCCTCGGGGTTGATCATCGGAGTGACGTCCGCCGTCAGCGGTGTCGCGTAGGTGTAGTACATCCGCAGCGACGCCCACACGCACACCACAAACGCCACCGCCAGCGCCCAGCCCATAGCCGTTGTCATCAGCCTCCAGCGCGGCCGCTCGGGGGAGACTTCCTGTTCCACCCGGTAGGCGTGGGTTGCGAAAGTCAGCAGGCTTTCGCGCGTGCCCATCGGCCCCAGCGGCTGAACCGTCATCCCCGCGATCAGCGCATCCCTTGGGCCGACCATCGATGCCGGTACATTGGCGAACAACTGCTGGGCCTCTCCCGTGAACCGGAAAAACGGCAAGCCGGTCTCCGCCACCAGCCGCGTCACCACCAGATGCGCCAGCAGGATCAGCATCACCATCGCGACAGCCACCCACGGCTGCATCTTCACAAAGCAGAACCAGCCGATCATCACCGCCGTCGCCGCCACGAACACCATCGCCGGCAGGCGATACGATCGCCGCTCATCCGCCCGCGGCCCGATCACAAGGTGACGCAACACGCGCACCCAGTGATGCCGGCCGATCCACAAAATCCCGATCGCAAACGCGACCGACGCACCGCCATGCTGATCGAAGCGCGCCTGTGTCGTCAGCTCGGTTTCGAATACCCGTAGCTGCACCTGGTAGATTTCCGTCAGCAGGAAGATCGCCCACAGGCTGAACGCCACGCGCGACTGGATGAAATACGCGACCCCGATGTAGGTGAAATAGATCGTCGCCGCCTTCACGTATCCTGTGAAGTACTGCCACGGCGGTTCTGTGAAGATGTCGTTGAAGTCATATCGCAGGGGGATCGCGGGAACCTGGGTGGGGAAGTGCGCCTGCAGGGCGTTGATGTTGTGGATCGCGTAGACCACCAGCAAGCCGATCCAGAACGCCCGCGACGCGAACAGATCGTTGAACCACCGCCTCGGCTGGGGCGGTTCGATGACGGCTGCCTGAAGCTGCGCCAGTGGGAAGGGCAGCCGCTCGTTGGTTGCCCATTGCGGCACGATCAGCAACGCCATCGCCACCAGCGACGCCATCCACGCCGCGATGAACACCCCCCAGCCCAGCATCGGCGCGATCCATGCGTCGTACGGGATCGGGTCGTCGATGACACGGCTGTAGAAGCTCGTGACGATCGGATCGGTTCGTCCGCCGCCGATATCCTTCACCGGAAAGAACCAGCCCGGCAGCTCCATTTGCGAGAAGATCCGCCAGAACTCAGCGTCGCTCTGTCCCAGGTAGAAGGGGGCCACCAGCATGGGCAGCCAATAGCGCATCATTCCCTGTGTCGGGATCGCGCACGCCACCAGCATCATCCCCAGGATGATGACGATCTCTTTGGGGGACAGGGCCCACCGGGGCGCAAACCGGGACAGCGGCGCGTTCACGATCACGACCAGGACAAACAGCCCCAGCACAACCGCCAGCGGCAGGAAGCTGCCAATCATGAACGTGTTGGCCAGCAAATAGTCGTTATATGGCGCCAACGCCGCGATGGTGGCGACCGCAATCGTCCCGATCAGCACAGCGCGCAGCGTCCGCCAGCGCCGCCGCTCGGGGCGCACCGGTGGAGTTGCCGCCGGGATGGACTTCTCAGTCTTGTGGATGGTGGGCATTGTGCCCCCCAGCCAGGGTGCTTTCAATCTTCTGACGGTTCGCCACAGCGACGGCAGGTCCGTATACTGCCCGCCGGTAGATACTTAGAGGAGGATACCCTTGCCCGCTCGCTCCAATTCCAAGCACCCCAGCCCAACCCATGAGTACCCCCGCCCGCAGTTGGTCCGTCCCAACTGGACCAGCCTGAACGGCAAGTGGGATTTCGCCATCGACGCCGATGCCGCATGGTCCGCGCCCAGCCAGGTGAAATGGAACCGCACGATCATCGTGCCGTTCGCGCCCGAGACGCCCGCCAGCGGTGTGAACGAGACGGGCTTCTTCCAGCAGGTCTGGTACCGCCGCAAGTTCGAGGCTCCGACCCTCCGCCGCAATCAGCGGCTGATGCTGCACTTCGGTGCCGTCGACTACCGGGCGCGGGTCTGGGTGAACGGCCGGCTGGCCGTCGAACATGAAGGCGGTTACACGCCGTTCAGCGCCGACATCACCGATCTGCTGACCTCCGGCAGGCAGCAGGTGGTCGAAGTCGCCGCGCACGACGATCCGCATGACCTGTACAAGCCGCGCGGCAAGCAGGACTGGCAGCGCCAGCCGCATTCGATCTGGTATCACCGAACGACCGGCATCTGGCAGACGGTGTGGCTGGAGGTCGTGCCCGAGACGCGCATCCAACATCTGGCGTGGATCCCGAATGTCAACGACAGCCAGATGCGCCTGCGCGTGCATCTGGCCGGGCCATATCCGGACAAGCTGCGCATGCGCGTCCGCCTGGACGCGCCCGACTGTCCGCTGGCGGACGAGGAATTCGCCGTCGCCGGCAGGGACATCGATCGGGCGATCACGCTTCAGCCGCCGCGCGATCACGTGCTGCGGGACCTGCTGTGGAGCCCGGAGCATCCGAGGCTCATCGATGCGAAACTCGAACTGCTCGACCATTCCGGCAAGGTGCTGGACAGCGTCGCCAGCTACTGCGCCCTGCGCACGATCGAGGTGGAAGGGGATCAGATCCTGCTCAACCGCAGGCGGCTCTACCTGCGCATGGCGCTGGATCAGGGTTATTGGGAGGAATCCGGCCTGACCGCGCCCAGCGATGCAGCCTTGCGGCGAGACGTCGAGTTGGCCCGCGACATGGGCTTCAACGGGGTGCGCAAGCACCAGAAGATCGAGGATCCGCGCTACCTCTACTGGGCGGATCGCCTGGGGCTGCTGGTCTGGGAAGAAATGCCCAGCCCCATGCGTTTCAGCACGACGATGGTGCAACGCATCAGCCGCGAATGGGCTGAAGCCATCCAGCGCGACGTCAGCCATCCGTGCATCATCTGCTGGGTGCCGTTCAACGAGTCATGGGGCGTGGACGAGGTAGCGACCGATCCCGTCCAGCGCGATGCCGTGCGGGCGCTGTACTACCAGACGCGCGCGATGGATCCAACCCGACCATGCATCGGCAACGAAGGCTGGGAGATGATCATTGGTGACATCATCGGCGTGCACAACTACGCGCGCGATCCGCGCCGGCTGCTTGAGCTGTACGACATTGAGCCGGAGGATGTCGAAAAGCGCCTGCGCGAAAGCCACATCGGCGGGCGGCTGTTCCTGACGCCGGACACGCCGTACTCCGGGCAGCCAGTGGTGCTGACCGAGTTCGGCGGCATCGGCTACTCGCGACACTCCGGCACATGGGGTTACTACACCGTTTCCAGCGAGCAGGAGCTGGCTGAGAAGTACACGCAACTGCTCGAAGCCGTGCGGCGCATCCCCATCTTCTCCGGGTTCTGCTACACGCAGTTCACCGATACATACCAGGAGGCCAACGGCCTTCTATACATGGATCGCACGCCCAAGTTCCCGATCGAGCAGATCTGCAAGGCGACGCGCGGGTGAGGCATCCCGACGGGCGGCTCGATTGCGGGGAAGGTTGGCATGCGCTAATGTCTGATCCGGGACGCTACGGGAGGAGCCGTCATGTCGATGCTCAGCGATCTTCAGCGGCGTCTGGAGCTGCTCGAAAAGCGCGTGGCCCAGCTCGAGGCCGCCAGCGGTCTGTCCGCGCCAGTCGCCCAGCCTGTGGAGACGGAGGCTGTTCAGCCGTCGGAGGAGGACGATCAAGCCCATAGCGCGCCGATGGGGATGCTCGCCAGGGAGCTCCCCGCCTCAGCCGTCCCCACAGCGGCGGTGGCGCCGCCCGCTGACCAGCCGCCTGTCGCATCGCCTTCCCCATCGCGGCCGCCCGTTGTGCCGCCTCCGCTGCCGCCGCAACTCCCGAAGAGCACGCCCGTCATCGCCTATCAGCCGCCCATCGAGCGCCCGGCGCCCGTTCGCGAGGGCGGTCTCGAACAGACCATCGGCTTGAAATGGGCTGGATGGGTCGGCGCGCTGGTCCTGCTGATCGGCGCCGCACTGGCGGTCCGCTACAGCTACGAGATGTGGCTGAGCAAGGCATCCGCTGAGGTGCGGCTTGCGCTGATGGCCGCTGGTGGGCTGGCCCTCATCGGCGCTGGCGAATGGGTCTATCGCCGCGTGCATGTCCGATCCGCGGTCGGGCTGTTTGGCGCGGGGGTCGCGACACTCTTTCTGGTTGCCTACGCCGGCTACGGTTACCTCGACGTGTATTCACGCCAGGTCGCGTTCATCCTGATGGCGATCGTGACGCTCATCGGCGCAGGGGTGGCCATGCGCGGGCGGCTGGCGTCGATCGCCGTGTTGTCGCTGATCGGCGGGCATTTCGTGCCGGTCGTCCTCAGCTCGGGCGAAGGGCGCATCGGCGTGCTGCTGGGCTACGTGTTGATGCTGCAACTGGTGGCGGTGCTTCTGGCAGCGTGGGGGGCGTCGAAGCGGTGGTGGACGCTCCGCTGGCTGGCGCTGGTGATGACGGCGCTGTGGATGGCGATCGTCCTGCAGGGCAGAGACTATTCGCTTGACGGCCTACCGCTTGCCTTCACGCTGATCTACGCAGCCATTTTCCAGGCGGAACTGCTCTATTCGACGCTGCGGTCTCCTCGCGAGCAGGAGGTCACCCCGGATGGCGCCGGTTCGTCAGCCGCGGTTTTCAGCATCGCTGTGACAGCCGGCATGGTGACGGCGACGCTCGTGGCGCTGCACGACGCCGCACCGATGGTGCGCGGCGCGTGGGTCCTCGGCCAGGCGGCTGTGCTCGCGGCCGTTGGGTTTGCCTTCGGACGCGCGGGCATCCTTGCAGCCGTGCTTCGCATGCAGGCGGCGGCGCTGCTGATCGTGGCTGTGCCCGTGGCGTTAAGCGGGGCTGCCGTCACGCTCGCGTGGGCGATGCTCGCGCTGGCCTATGCAGCCATGGGCGCCCGCTGGGATCTGCGCATCTCCCGCATGGCCGCCATCGTCACCTGGTCGCTGGCGATGCTGTATGTCCCCTGGAGAGTGTCCAACGATACCGGCGACGATCAGCCGCTGCGCGAGCTTCTCGTCAGCCGTATTCCGCTGTATGTCGCGCTGCTGTGGGTGGGGGCGCTGGTTGGCCATGGTGTGGCTGCGCTGATCGGCGTGACACGGCGGGAGTCGGAGCGGCAGGAGCTGCAGCGCGCCGGCGTCGCGCTGTCGGGGTTGGCGACGGCGGCATGGATCGTCGCCGCCATTGCCGGTCTGCCGACGCTGGGGGCGACGCTCAGCCTGGTGATCTATGCCTGGTTGCTGGCCGGCGGCGATTTCGCACTCAATCGCCTGAAACTCGCGCATCAGGCGATGGCTGTGCTGATCGTGGCGACGCTCAAGTGGGCCCTGGTCGACCTGCTGGCGCAGGGGCTGGGCCAGGGATGGAGCAACGCGCAGCTCAATTACCTGCCGTTGCTCAACCCGCTGATGGGCATGGGCGTGCTGCTGGCGGCGTCACTGGCGGGGGTGTGGCGGCTGCGACGAGCAAGCCTGCAGATGACCGACGCCCAGCCGCGCCACATGGGACAGGCGGTAGTCACGGGCCTGTGGCTGATTGTCGCTATCGCGCTGACAGCCGAGATCGACCGCGTCATCGAGGCCGCGCGCGGAAGTTGGATATCGCCTTGGAACCCCGGGCATATCAAGCAGCTTTGCTGGACGATGCTCTGGTCGGTGTCGCTGCTGGGCCTGGGGGCGACGCTGTGGCGGATGACGGACCAGCCGGCGCGGCGGCATCGACAGATGGGGGCGTTGTCGGTCTTTGCTGCGCTGCTGGTGGGTAAGTACATCATCTTCGACACGCTGGCGTGGCGACTGTTCCGATGGACTGCGCCAGGGGCGTTCATCGCGAACCTCGAGGCGCTGACGGCGCTCGTGCTGCTGGGCGTGCTGGCAGCCGCCGCGTGGGCCTTGCGCACCAATGCGCGCCTGCTGGGGCGGCAATCGGTGGGTGGGCCGGTGGTCATCCTCGCGGCGGTGGCGTTGGTGCTTTACGCCGGGACGCTGGAGATCGATCGCGCCTTTGCCCAGTTCGGCGGGCGTGCGCTGATCGGCAAGCAGGTGGCATGGTCGATCTGGTGGTCGATCGTGGCGATCGGTTCGGTCGCGATGGGCTTTGCGCTGAGGACACGCACGCTGCGATACGCGGGGCTGGGGTTGTTTGCGCTGACGGTGGTGAAGGTGTTCATCGTGGATCTGCAGAACGTCGGCACGGGCTGGCGGACGCTGTCGTTCATTGGCTTAGGGCTCTTGCTGATGGGCACGAGCGTGTTGTATGGCAAGTTCAGCCCGCGCATCCTGGCTGCCCGGCGCGAGTCGGATCAGCCGCCTGCGGCGTGACGCGCCGCGGCAGGGGGGCTACGATGTGCGAATCGATATGCGTATCGTCGTTTACAACATTCTCAAGGGCGGCGAAGGCCGCGCCGATCCGCTGGCGGAGGTGATCGAGGCGCAGAAGGCCGACATCGTCGCCTTGATCGAAGCGGATGATCTGACCGTCCTGGACCGCATCGCCGGGCGGCTGAAGATGGAAGTCATCCACGCGCCGGCTGGAAAACATGCCGTTGCGCTGCTGAGCCGCTGGCCTATCGTCAATTCTGTCAATCACGGTGCGCTGTGGGAAACGCCGGCTGGCTGCCTGCTGGAAGCAGGCGTGCGGACCACGGGCGGCGACGTGATCGTCGGTGTGACGCAATCGGAGGATCCGCAGGATCAGCCGGTTGCCGATGCCTTTGCCCAGCATCGCCAGGCCGGCACGTTGCATCTGGTGTGCGGCAGCCTGCAGGCGCCCGAGCGCCTGCTGCAGCTTGGCTACATCGATCTGCTGGCCGGCGCGCAATCGCAGGAGGCACAAGCGTCATCCGCCCAGCCGCCGCGGCAGACGGATGCGATCCTCGCGCACGGCGTCGATCCGTCGAAGGTCAAATCCGCCTGGGTTGAGCAAGATCGCCTGGCTGTCTATGCCAGCGATCATTTCCCGGTTGGCGTGGAGATAGACGGTCTAGAATAGCCCGTGGCGCGGGCGTCTCGCCCGCACCAGTGTAGGGCAGGCCATTGCCTGCCGAATCCGATCGCGCAATGGCGATCAAGCTGGCGGCGGCACGCAGTAGCGTGCCCTCCATTGCGAATCCGCAACGCGGGCGAGACGCCCGCGCGACAGTGATATTCCGCAACTGCTCATCGGAGGTGTCTTGTCCTGGCGTAACGTAGCCGACTGGGCCAAGCGGCGAGCGATTGTGCTTCGGCTGGCCGACCGCCTCGGGCGGGGCCGCGGCCGCCTGCGCTGGATGGATCGCCTCGGCGAGATCCCGCCCGCCCCAGCCGTGCCGACATTCGAGCGATGGGAGGATTGCCGCGTGGCCGCCACCTGGATCGGCCATGCGACGGTGCTGCTGCGCATGGAGGGGATGACGATCCTGACCGATCCGGTCTTTTCGTCGCGCGTCGGCGTCGGCTTGGGGTTTATGACCGGCGGCCCGCTGCGGTTGGTCCGCCCAGCCGTGACGCTGCGGCAACTGCCGAAGCTCGACCTGATTCTCCTCTCGCATGCGCATTTCGACCACATCGATCTGCCGACGCTCGACCGCCTTGACCGCCGGACGCCGATCGTGACGGCTCACCACACGCAGGATCTCGTGCGCGCCCTCGGGTTCAGCCGTTTGACCGAGCTGCGATGGGGCGAGCGGCACACGATCGGCCCGCTGCAGATCACGGCTGTGCCGGCGCGGCACTGGGGGGCTCGCACGTTCTTCGACATGCATCGCGGCTTCAACGCATACCTCCTGCAGACGCCGCGGCGCCGCGTGCTGTATGGCGGCGATACCGCCTATCACGACGGCTTTGCCGAAGCCGGCCGGGTCGATCTGGCGATCCTCGGCATCGGCGCTTACAACCCCTACGTCGCCGCACACGCCACGCCCGAACAGGCCCTGGCCATGGCGAACCAGGTCCATGCCGAGCGCATCTTTCCCATGCATCACAGCACCTTTCGCCTCAGCTACGAGTCGATCAACGAACCGATCGAGCGGCTGCTCGATGCGGTGAAAGACGAGCAGCGCGTCATCATCCGACGGGTGGGGGAGCAGTGGGCTGATGGATAGGGGGTAAAGAGCGACGGAGCGACGGAGCGACGAAGGGGGGAGGGCGACGAAGGGAGCTAGTTGCCTGCCGCGGCGGGCATCGCGTAGAGGCGCATGGCGCCGTCGCCCAGCACGGCCACCGGCTGCTGGCTTCGCAGCATCCGGTATGCCGAATGCCGCGGCTCCAGCGCGGCACTGACGGCCAGCAGGCCCGACTCGGGCAGTTCGCCGGGTTCGATCTCCATGGCGCGATCGCCCAGATACACCTGCACCCAGGGCGTTTGCGGGTCGCCGAAGTAGACGACCGACAGCGTCTGGTCGCGATTCTCCGCCCACCTCCGCAACTGCTTGAGCGACTGGCCCCAGTCGACGTTGCTGTCGCTGATCACTAGGTACGCCCGATCGTCCGGGCGATTGATGTACGACAGATAATCCGGATGGGCTGCCAGCACATGCACCGCCCCCGCGGCAAAGGCGATCACCGCCGCTGCGCGCACCCATTTCGCCTGATCGCGCAGCAGCAGGCGCGACGACGCAATCAGCAGCAGGATGTATCCCGGCAGCGCATGGCGAAAGCCGATATTGATCCCCGACGACGCCACAAACACCAGCCAGATCGCCCCCGCGCCGATCAGCCACGCATCGCCGGCGCTGAACCGTCGCCGCAGGCAAAGCATCGCCACCAGCAGGATGGCTGCAAACCCGATCGGCACCTTGTAGCTGCCGACCACCGGAAAGTAATACCACCAGCCGCGGTAGCTCGTCCTGCCGGCCAGATACGCCAGATGACCCTCCTCGCCATGGCTGTACGCTTCCGCCAGCGAGCCGAAGTACATCCCCGCCGGCATCGGCCGCATCATCGCTGGGTTGATCACGTCCGTCCGAATGCTCCAGCCGTCGTCATACTCCGCCGACAAATGCCTTCCCCATTGATCCGGTCGCGACCAGTCCAGGCCCGTCATCACCCACAGGCTCGCAGCCGATACCAGCCACATCATCGCCAGGCGGCGAAAGATCAGGCGGCCGATCGAGATCTCGGCTGACTTTTCCCGCTGCGCAATCCAGTAGATCGCCATGAACGCGCCCGCCGCCAGCGGGGCGATGACGGCTGTGTGCTTCAGCAGGACCCCGACACTGCACCCAACCCCCGCGATGGCGAGATTGACGTTCGTCGGATATCGCGCCGCACGCCAGGCCAGGTACATCGCCACCGTGATGCCCGTCACGCCCAGCGAATCGGGCGTCGCCAGCGGCGTGACCGCAGCCAGCGTCGGCTCAAACACGATCAGCCCCAGCGCCAACCACCCAGCCGCCGTTCCATACAGCTCGCGCGTCCACACAAACGCCACCGCCAGCAGCGGCAGCAGCAGCAGCGACTTCCATGCCGCGATGATCCACTGCAGCGTCTGCGTCGACGCCTGCCCGTAGCGCAGCGGCTGCTTGAGATGCGCCGCATCGGGCGCCAGATCCAGCGCCCACAGGGGAAAGGCCAGGACGGCTTCGACCGTGGGCGGATCGTTCCACTCCGTGCGCTCGGGGCTTGCGGTCAGCAGCAGCCCGCGCCACAGGTGATACTGCTCATCCCAGGTCGGGCTGTGCGCCCAGACCACCAGCATCGACCGCAGCAGCACAATCGCCAGCGCCAGGCTCATGGCGCAGAGGGCAGCGGTGGTCGTTGTGCGGCGGGGGGTGGTCATGGGGACATGATAGCATGGGCTAGCCGGCGGCGGTCAGTCTGCGGTCTGCAGTTGGCGCCCTGAGTGGAGTTGCGGCGAGTGACAAGTGACAAGTGATCAATGACAAAGCCGGCCGTTGAGCCAACTTATCTGCGTTCATCCGCGTTGATCTGCGGTTCTAGCCACGATTGCAATTCTCTCCCAGCCGTCCGACAATGCGGCCCGTGCGGGTGGATCGGACAGATCGCTGGCGGCGGTGGACGCGTGTGCTTTCGGTGCGGATCGTCCGCTCGTTTTATTTCGCCGGCAGGGGGCTGTGGTATCTGTTGCGCACCCAGCGGAACGCTCGGATCGAACTGGCGATCGGCATCGTCGCGTGCGCGATCGGCGCGTGGGTCGGCATCTCGCGGGCCGAGTGGGCGGTGATCGCGTTTACGATCGCACTGGTGCTGATCCTTGAGGGGTTGAACACATCGATCGAAGCGGCTGTGGACCTGGCCATGCCGCGCGTGCATCCGCTAGCCCGCCACGCAAAGGACTTGGCTGCCGGCATGGTCCTGCTGGCCGCCATCGCATCGGTAGCCGTCGGCTCGCTGATCCTCCTCCCGCCGCTGTGGAAGAAGATATTTGGCTGAGGGGGTTAGGGGGAACCGCAGGTGAACACAGATGAACGCGGATGGAGGCTTCGATTGCGGATTTCGGATTTCGGATTGGGACCGCAGATCAACGTGGATGGAGATTTAGGGGGGCTTGGATTGCAGGTTGCCGATTTCGGGTGACGGTTTGGCAAGACTGCGATCTTTTACTTTGCCGCTGGTGCTGGTGCGGGATATGCTTTCTCGCCATGGTGAAGAAGGGGGCTTGTGCGGGCGAAGAAGGTGAGGGTATCAGACACGATGGCGCATGAACTGACGTGGCGGAAGGCGATTGACAAGGTGTTGGGTGAGTCAAAGACACCGCTCCACTACAAGGACATCACAGAGCGCATCATTGCGCAGGGATTGCGCCGCAATGTCGGGGCGACACCTGCAGCCACGGTGAATGCGCAGCTCGCTGCTTCGATCAAGCGCGATGGTCCGGCCTCCCCATACATCCGCGTCGCGAAGGGTACCTTTGCGCTGCGTGGCGCCGTGAGCGGAATTCCGGCAAAACTGACGCCGGAGGTGGAAGAGTCTGACGAGGCCGAAGAGCAATACGACATCATCAGTTCGTTTGGGATGTTCTGGCGTCGTGATGCCGTCGAATGGACCGCAACCCCGAAGCTGCTCGGCATGCAGCAGATCGGCGCCACGCCGGTTGATTTCAACCAGCAACTGGGGATCTATCTTCTGTATGATGGCCGTGAGGTCATCTATGTCGGGCGCACGACTGATCGTCCGCTCGGACGCCGGTTGTACGAACACACAATCGATCGGATGTCGGCGCGCTGGGACCGTTTCTCCTGGTTCGGTCTGCTGCCAGTCTCTGACACCGGCCAGCTCGGACGTCTGCCCCAGACATTCGAGGCAGCCAAACTCATTCCCGCCTTGGAAGCGATCCTGATCGAAGCACTTGAGCCAAGACAGAACCGAAAGCGCGGCGATGACCTGGCGGCAGTTGAATACATCCAGTGCGTGGACCCGGCGATCGAGACGAAGAAGATCAAGGCAACGCTCGATGCGGCGCTGAATAAGCTATAGCAGTAAAACTGGCTGGATCGCAATTGATGCGTTTGAGGCGGTGAGGGAACGCGAACGTCGTCCATAAGAAGATGCGCATTTGAGCAGCCGGTGGATGCAGGAGAGGGCGTGATGATTCGGGCGGCGCGCCTAAGGATTGACGCGCATCCTGATAGCGATGGGAGGAGGATCAGCGGTGGCAAAAGGGCGAGTCATCATGACCGAGTGGGTCGAAGAGGCTCTTAAGGCGTTGGGTGGCAGCGCGACTATTCTAGAGATCTCGCGCTACGTCTGGGATAACCACGAGCATGACATTCGTAACGAAGGCGACCTGCTTTACGAGTGGCAGTACGAACTTCGGTGGGCGGGTGATTTGCTTCGTCGGGAAGGATTGATCAGGCCCTCTGATGTGTCACCGCGGGGAGTGTGGGAGCTTTCATAGGGAGCGTGAACAGGCGATCAGCAGGAACTGGCACTTTGGCTGATTTCCAAGGGCTCGGCATCGCGCACCTAAAGATTGTCTTTGGCCGTTTCACCGTGTCACCCCCTCACCTTGTCAGCCCAATCTGCGTTCATCCGCGTTCATCTGCGGTTCCAAGCTCCAATCATCCCGGCCGGTAGGCCGGGTTGGGCTGGGGGATCTTGGCTTGGACTTCTTTTCGCCATTGGGCCAGGCGGGCTTTGAGTTCGTTGGTTTTCTCCGGGTGGTCCTGAGCGACGTTGCGCGATTCGCTGATGTCTTCGCGCAGGTTGTAGAGCTCTGCGCGGCCATCTTCGAAGAACTCGATCAGCTTCCAGTCGCCGGCGCGGATGGCGCAAGCGGGCGTGCCGCCCTGGTTGCCGTAGTGGGGGTAGTGCCAGAAGATCGCATCGCGGCGAAGCTGCGAGCCGCCGCGCAGCAGCGGGACGAAACTCTCGCCGTCGCAATGCTGCTCGGGGATGGGGTCCAAGCCGGCTAGCTCGAGGAACGTGGGGTAGAAGTCCGGGCTGGTGACGGGGACGCTGCAGGTCGAGCCGCCCTGGATCAGCCGCGGATAGCGGACGATCAGCGGCTCGCGCGTGCCGCCGTCGTACATCCAGCCTTTGCCCTCCGCCAGCGGACGGTTGGAGGTCGGCGAGCCTTCGGCTGTCGCCAAGCCGCCGTTGTCGGAGGTGAAGATGACAACGGTGTTGTCGAGCTGGGCGGTTTCGCGCAGGGCGTCGAGGACCCGGCCGATGTTCCAGTCGAGGTTCCAGACCATGGCTGCGTAGCCGGGGTCGGACTGGATGATGCGGCGCATGACGCGCAGGTGTCGCTTCTGATCGGTGGGAAAGTGCTCGCCTTCGACGAGGGCTTGCTGTTTGTCCAGGCCCATGGCCTCGGCTTTGCGGCTGAAGCGTTCGATGTCCTCGGGCTTGGCCTGAATGGGGGTATGGACGGCGTAGTGCCAGAGGTTGAGGAAGAACGGCTTGCTGCCGTCGTGGTTGCGGATGAGGCGGATGGCTTCGTCGGTGATGCGGTCGGTGAGGTACTCGCCGTCGGGGCCCTCGGGCAGATGCTCGATCTGCCATGGGGCGAAGTAGCCCTTGTATGGGTGGCCGTAATGGCAGCCGCCGATGTTGACATCAAAGCCCTGGTGCTGGGGATAGAAAGGGGCTTCGCCCAGATGCCATTTGCCGACATGCCAGGTCACGTAGCCGCCGGCTTTGAGGGCTCGGGCGAGGTTGTATTCCTCCAGCGGAAGCTGGCGGATATAGGGGGCATCGATCAGCCGGCCGGTGCTGTGGCCGCCGATGTAGTTGGTGACGCCGACACGGGCAGGGTATCGCCCGGTGAGGAGGCTGGCTCGCGTGGGCGAGCAGACCGGGCAGGCGGCGTAGGCGTCAGTGAAGGTCATGCCTTCGGCTGCCAGGCGATCGAGTCCGGGTGTCTCGTAAAAGGTGCTGCCATAGCACGACAGATCGCGCCAGCCGAGGTCGTCGATGAGGATGAAGAGGAAGTTGGGTCGCTGGGACATGGGTAGGAGAGGATGTAACCTTGGGGCGGGGGAATGGCAAGGGGGAGGGGGGGCAGTAGTCAGCAGTCAGCAGTCTGCGGTCGGCAGTGGTTGGTTGGCAGTTGGCAGTGGATGACCTGAAGTCGATTGGCAGTGAGTGGCAGGCAAAGTAGGGCACGCTAATGCGTGCCGGCAGCATCCGCGCATTGGTGCGGCAGGCAGATAGCCTGCCCTACCAGTAGCTTGGCGGCGGAGGGAGTCGGCGGTCGGCGGCTCACTTCATGCGTCATTTGTCATTCATCAGCCGCCATCTGTGTTCATTTGCGGTTTCAATCCGCAGGATGGGAGCGCATCCTGGCATCATCGCTTCTGGTATCGGCTGATTAACCCGTAAATCCCGCAGCCGAGGGCGATGGCCGCCAGGAGCGTCCCGGTGAGCAACAGGCGATTAACCCAATCCACATGCTGTTCGTAAAAACGCGCGATGAGTGCCCATGCGATGCCGAAGCTCAACAGCGCGGCTGCGCCTGCAGATGTTCCAACAATTCTTATCATTGCGCGCGGCGCCATTTACCTTGCGAGACAGGGAAAAGGTTCATCATGCAAGCAGGGCATCCGTCTATTTGCTCCGAAGGCAGGATGGAGCAAGCAAACGCTATCGACAGGCTATCGGCGATGATATAATTCTTCAATATGAGTACGGCCGAGATCATTGCAGTGTTGGCGCGGCTCAGCAAAGCTGAACTGGCGGAAGTCCAAGCCAAGGTCAATGAGCTGGTGGCTTCCAAGCCCGGCGATGCACGTGGCTCGATCGCGGGGCACCCGGCATTGGGGATATGGAAGGATCGTGCGGACCTGCCCGATGACCCCGTGGCGGCATCGAAGCTGCTGCGCGAGCGCATGATGCGGCGAAGCGATTCGCCCGCATGACAATGGGGAAGCGTCATGAGCGGCGGATTGTTTGACAGCTCGATTCTGATTGACTGCCTGCGTGGCCGGGCTGTTGCGATTTCGTTTCTCACAGATCAATTCGCCGTCGGCCGGCCGCAAACGCATCTGTTTGTAGCCGCCGAATTGCTTACGGGCGCTCGCGATCGAAACGAGCAATCGCTGATCGAGTCCTTTCTGCAGTCCTTCGACGTGGCAATTCCCAGTGAGGCTGATGGCCTGTCCGCCCTGGACCTGTACTGTCAGTTTCGGCTGTCGCGTGGTGTCGACTGGCCTGACTGCCAGATCGCAGCCACGGCGCGCCGGCTGGACGCCGCGGTATTCACGCAGAATGTCAAGCATTTCACCGCGTTTCCTGGCCTTCGTGTTGTCCGAGCCTATTGAGATCCGTCGTCCGGGGTGTCACAAGCGCAACGAGCAGGCTGGCGATACGAGTGGGATTGCGTGGATGCGAGCAGGTGCTATTCTCTGCCCCTCCCACGGGCGGTTGTTCTTATGCGGTTGAACCCTGAGCAGGAATTGGTTGCGTCGCACGTTTACGGGCGGATGCTGGCGCTGGCGGGGCCGGGATCGGGGAAGACTCGGACGCTCACGGAGCGCACGGCGCGGCTGATCCGGCAGGGGATCGATCCAGCCAACATCCTGTGCATCACCTTCACCAATAAGGCGCGGGACGAGATGCGCGAGCGGATCGCCAAAGCCTGCGGGGCGGCTGCCGATCGCGTGACGATCAGCAATTTCCATGGCCTGTGCGGCGTGATTTTGCGCAAACTCGGCGCGCCGCTGGGGTATTCGCCGCGGATGACGGTGCTGGATGACGGCGATCAGATCGATCTGATCCTCCAGATCGCCCGCCGCAAGGGGCTTGAGCCGACCAAGCCGCAGGCACGCGTGCTGGCGTGGGTCGTCAACGAGTGGCGCGAGCGGCTGGGGGAGGATGACGCTTCGCTGCTGGAAGTAGCCGGCGATCGCGTGCGCGACGGGGAGCTGAGCATCATCCGCGACTACGTCCGCACGCTGCGTCAACGGAATCAGGCGGATTTCAGCGCGCTGCTCAGCGAGACGGTGCGCTTGCTGCGCGAGCATCACGATATCCGTGGGCGGCTGCAGGCGCGGTTCCGCTTCATCCAGGTGGATGAGTACCAGGATACGAACCGTGCGCAGAACGAGCTGGTCGAGCTGCTGGCGGGGGAGGAGGACAACATCCTGGCTGTGGGGGATGCCGATCAGAGCATCTACGAGTGGCGCGGAGCCAGCCCGGACGGGATTCCCCGCTTCATCGCCAACGGCGAGCGGAAGACCGGATCGTGCAAGATCGTGAAGCTCGGCGTGAACTATCGCTCGACGCCGCAGGTGATCGAGGTAGCCGATCGGCTGATCCGCCATTGCAGCGGCCGCATTGCGATCGACTTCAAATCTGCGCGCGGCGACGGCGAGCCTGTCCGCTGCGTCAAGTTCGCCAAGCCGGAAGACGAAGCCGAGGGCATCGCCGAGAACATCCGCAATCTCATGCGCACCGGCACGCATCCGCGCGATATGGCGGTCTTCTACCGCACGAACGACATGTCCCGCCTCATCGAGCAGGCGCTGGCCAAGCGGCAGATCCCGTATACGGTCGTCGGCGCCGGCAGCTACTACGAGCGGATGGAGGTGAAGGATGTGCTGTCGATGCTGCGGTTTGTGTGCAATCCGCACGACGGCATCTCGTTTCACCGCATCGCCAACAAGCCGGCGCGGGGGATGGGCGATGCGCTGATTGGGCGCATCGAAGCCTGGGCTGAGCAGCATGGGATGGACCTGCTGTCGGTCATGCGATCGCCCGAGCAGGTGCGCGATGAGCTCGGCCGGCCGCTCAGTGATGCAGCCATCCGCGCCTGCCGGCAGACGCATGATCTGTTTGCACTGCCGGTCGCGCGGATGACGGTTGCCGAGGTGGCGTCGGCACTGGTCCAGCGGACGCAGTACGACCAGTGGCTGCGCGATCGATACGAAGAGAAGGGCGAATATGAGGATCGCCGTCGCAACGTCGATGAGCTGCTCAACAGCATTGCGCAGTTTTCTCAGCAGAATCGGCGAGCCGACATCGCCGACTATCTGCAAAGCATTTCGCTGTATACCGAAGCCGACCAGCAGCAGACGGACGATGCCGTTCGGCTGATGTCGCTGCATGCCAGCAAGGGGCTGGAGTTTGATGTGGTCTACATGATCGGCCTGGAGCAGGGGATCCTGCCGCACGACAAAGCCGTGAAGGACCGCGGCGAGCGCGGGCTCGATGAGGAAAGGCGGCTCTGCTATGTCGGATTCACGCGGGCGCGCAAGCTGCTGCGTGTGACGTGGTGCGAGTCGCGCGCCGGGAGCTATGCGGCTTCGCGATCCGCCAGACACCTGCCCTCGCGCCCCAGCCAGTTCCTTTGGGAAGCGGGGTTGATCAGCGAAGAGGAGTATCGCGCTGCGGTGCCCGTCGCCCGCCCGCGGGGGGCGGTCAAGACGCGCCGGTAAGGGGGTACGGCATTTTGTCGGAGCGCCACAATGCATGGGCCCGGTTTCGGGTCAGAATCGCACTTGGTACTGCGTTTGTATTGTTGAGTTGGGTGCGGCGGGCTGTCCGCTGCGATTACTCAACGAATGCGGGGTGAGCCCTGCAAGGGAAATGGAGTGTGCCATGAAAGCGATTTGGCTGGCGATGCTGGTGATGGTGATGGGCGTGGCGGTGGTTGGCTGCAAGGTCGACGGCGACGTCGATGACGACGGTGCGAAGCTGGAGGTGGAGGTCGGTGACTAATCGGCATGTGTGCGTCACGCACCGCTGATCTGTAAACGGCCCGGGCGTCCGAATGTGCGAGGCACATGGGACGCCCGGGTCGTTGTTGATTGTTTCGTTGGCAGTTGGTGGAGTGGGGGAAGTTCCAGGGTTCAAGATCCAAGATCCAAGATCCAGGGAAGTTCCAAGGTTCAAGAACCAAGCTTCAAGGGTGGCCGGCAGTGACAAGCGACGGCGCGTTTGGAGCTTCTTTGGAGCTTGGTGTTTGGAGCTTGGAGCTTGCCGAGCATAACCGGTCCGCTGAAGCGGACCCTGCGACGCAACATGCCGCGCAAGCGCGGCCGCCAAACGGGGCCTTCCTTCCCCTTCGTTGCTATTGCCACTTCGTCTCTTCGTCTCTTCGTCTCTTCGTCTCTCCCACCCTACTCCACCGTCCTCACGTGGCTCTTCACCTCGTAGAGCATCTCGAAGACCTGGGCGACGTCGTCGTTGTGGAGGCGGATGCAGCCCATGGAGGCCTGCTTGCCGATGCTTTCGGGCTCGATCGTGCCGTGGATGCCGTAGGACTGCGCGCCGACGGCGTTGCCTTCGATGCCTTCGAGGGCGATCCAGTGTTCGCCCAGCGGGTTCTTCGGATCATCGGCTGCGATGATTCCTTCGCCGCGCGGGCTGTAGTAGACGGGATTGCGCGCCTTGGCGCCGGAGGGGACGACCCACAGACCGGTAGGCGTGGAGTTGTCAGCCCCCAGGCCGACGGGGAACGACATCACATACATCGCATCGCTGCCACCCGGTGAGCCGAGGTACAGGTCCATCCGGAAGTCCTTCATATTGACGACGGCATGGAAGGGGCCCTTGATGACCTTGAGCTTCTGGCCGGGGCGAATGCGGCGCGGATCGATGTTGCCGTTGATCTTGCAGATGAACTCGTAGGGCGTGAAGAACCGGTTGGCGATGCGGACCATCAGATCGCCGCTCTGAACGGTGTAGACGTCCTGCCAGGGATCATCCGGGAAGGTCTTGCGGGAGAAGATGATCTCCTGATTGGCCTGCTGGATGAGCTGGCGGGCGATGGCGGCGTCGGACGCGCTGAGCTGCCCGGAGACGAGGGCGGCGTTGAGGACGTCGCGTCCCTTGAGCAGCTCACCGGCGTCGAGAAGGCGCTTGCCCTCGGCGACAGCCTTGTCGGCTGGGACTGCCAGGACCGGCGGCGTGACGCGCGGCGCGGGAGCGGGCGTGGCAGCCGGCGTTTGCGGCTTGGCGGATTGGGCGGGCGCGGCTGGGGGTGTCGGGGGTGTCACCGAGCCGACGGTGGCATAGCCGGTGCCGTCAAGCGGCGTAGCCGTCACGAGCGCGCCGGGCTGAAGCTGCGGACCGGCCGGCGGCGCCGGCTGATCCTGTGCGGGGGGCGTGGGCGCGGCATTGTCGGCTGCCGTCTGCTCGGCGTTGGATTTCGACACGTTGTGGAAGTAGGAGACCAGGCCCAGAACGATTACGACCGCCAGGACGGCGAACAGGGCTCGGCTGGCTATTCTGCGTGAGCGACTCATGAGAACCTCCGTGTTCTCGGATTGGATGGAATGCAGTTGCCCGCGGGCTGCGCGTAAGCCGATATGCGGCGATCCGCCCGCACAGACAGCTTACCCCTATTGACGGGATGTACAAGCGTTAGCGGCTGTTTTTGCGCGTGAAATGTGAGGTGGGCAGGACAGGGAGAGACTCGGATGAACGGGAGAGGTGGTCGTGGCGGCTGCTTCAGTGGACCAGTTACAGTCGAAAACTCCAAGCTCCAACCACCAAGCTCCAAGGAAGTTCCAAGGGACAAAAGAAGAAAGCTCCAAGAGGGGGGGCGCCATGCGTGTTTGAGTTACCTTTGGAGCTTGGAACTTGAAGCTTCCTTGGATCTTGGATCTTCCCCTACCCTGGCTACTGGCAACTGATCAGTGTGCGATCGCGTGACTTGCAAATCGGCGGACGGACTGGTCGGTGACGATCATCGCCAGGGGCATGTCGTGCGGCTGGACGGGGAGGGTGGGCAGGACCTGCTGCTCAAAGCCCAAGCCGCAGGAGACGCCCATGAACTCTTCCTGCGCCAGGAAGCGATCGTAAAACCCCATGCCGCGGCCGATGCGATGGCCGTCTTCGCTGAACCCCAGTGCCGGGACGATCACCAGGTCGATCAGATCGATCGGGATGGGAGCGCCGGAAGTGGGCTCGCGGACGCCCGGGCCGGTCAATTCGATATTGGTGTGAAGGCTTGTGATTTCGATGGGGAGCATGCGGCGCTGATCCCAGCTCACCCGGGGGACGGCGACGGTTTTGCCGGCCTGCCAGGCCCGCAGGGCGAGCGGCGCCGTGTCGAGCTCGGTGGGCGTGCTGAGGTAGAGCATGACCACGCGCGCCCGGATGAACTCAGGCGTCTGGGCGACGCGACTACACGCCGACAGGCTGGCCGAGCGCTGCTCGGCTTCGCTCATGGCGTTGAGGATCGCGCGCAACTGTCGCCGTACTGCCGACTTGCTGATGCCTTCGGTCATGAACCTCGTTTCCCGTAACGTAGGGACTGCCCGGACCAATCGCCTTATCGGCTAAGGCGCTTCTGTTTCTGCGTCGGTTTTCTCGGCGGCGGATTTGCCTCGAAGCTGCTCCAACCGCCGGTATAGCTCCGCCTCAAACCCCAATCCCTTGGGGTGATAGTATACCTTATCTACCCCAAGATAGTCCTGCTCGACAAATCCCCCCTCGTAATCGTGAGGATACTGGTATTCCTCGCCATGTCCCAGCCTTTGGGCGCCCTGGTAGTGCGTATCCCGAAGGTGGCGCGGGACGGGGACGGTCCTCCCTTCTCTTACGTCCTTCATGGCCCCCCAGATCGCCAAAGCCGAGGCATTGCTCTTGGGGGCCAAAGCCATGTAGATGGCGGCCTGACCCAAGGTGAGCTGGGCTTCGGGCATACCGATCCGCTCGACGATCTGATAGCACGCAGCCGCCACCTGCAGCGCCTGCGGATCGGCATTGCCGATGTCCTCCGACGCCAGGATCGCGATCCGGCGGGCGATGAAGCGGGGATCCTCCCCGGCTTCGAGCATCCGCGCCACCCAGTAGACCGCGGCGTCGGGGTCCGACCCGCGCATGCTCTTGATCAGGGCGGACGCCGCGTCGTAATGCTCGTCGCCCGTGGCGTCGTAGACGATCGCCTTCCGTTGGATGGACTGTTCCGCCACATCCAGCGTGATGTGAATGGCGTCTGCAGTCTGTGGTCTGCGGTCTGCAGTACCGGCTGTCTCGCTCTCTGCAGGCTGCCGACTGCCGGCTGCAGACTGCTGGGACAGCACTGCCACCTCCAGTGCCATCAGCGCCCGGCGGGCGTCGCCGTCGCTGGTGGTCGCCCAATGGGACAGGGCATCCTCATCGATGGCGATGTTCAGCCGGCCGAAGCCGCGCTCAGTATCTGCGATCGCGCGGCGGATCAGCTTCTTGATGTCCTCCTCGCTGATCGGGGCAAACTGGAAGATCTGCGAACGCGAGATCAGCGGCGAATTGACCGCGAAAAACGGGTTCTCCGTTGTCGCGCCGATCAGCAGGATCTGACCGCTTTCGACGTCGGGCAGCAGGATGTCCTGCTGGGCGCGGTTGAAGCGGTGGATCTCATCGAGAAACAGGACGGTCCGCTGGCCGGAGTTGCCCAGGCGGGCCTTGGCTGAGTCGAGGATCGTCCGGACTTCCTTGACGCCGACAGCGGCGGCGTTGACCTGTTCGAAATGGCTTTTCGTGTAGCGGGCGATGAGCTCAGCCAGCGTGGTTTTGCCGGTGCCCGGGGGGCCGTAGAAGATGACGCTGGTGAGGCGGTCGGCTTCGAGCATACGGCGCAACAGCTTCCCCTCGCCCAGGAAATGCTGCTGGCCGACGAACTCGTCCAGCGTCCGCGGCCGCATCCGTACCGCCAGGGGCGCCACGGATTTCAGATTCTTTTGTCGTACATCGCCAAACAGGTCCATCTCTGTATTGTACGGCGGATCCGCGCCGATCTCGCCGTGGCGATGCGGATTCGCGCTCGGCTGCCGGGGAAACGGGTTCCCGACCGGGTTGGCGCGATGATCTTCCGGGCACTGGGACAGGCCCGGCCGCTTTGTTAAGATGGCGGGGCTAAGGGCTGGTGGGCCTTTGGCCCGCGTTCCCGGGCGTTCCATGCAGGGGCGCGGGGGGCGGCGGACACCGACGGAACGATGGCAATAGCATGGCTGTAAAGTTCGAGATTTATCGCGATGGCAAGCGGGTCGAAGACTTCGAACCGGTCGGCGCAGTGGCGATCGGTCCGGAATCCGTGCCCCTGCCCGGGGACGTGACCTTCACCGACGGCCTGCTGCACGTGCATCGCAACGACGAGCAAGCCATGGGCGTTGCGCTGCTGTGGGATGCCGGCGAGATCGGCCAGTACCACCTGGAAACCACGCGCCTCCGCCATCGAGCCAAGCCCTACAACCTGAACGTCGAGCTCGCCCGCTTCCGGCTGATGAAAATCATCCAGAAGCAGGAAGACTGGAACCTGTTCGACTTCCCGCGGGCGGACAAATACATCCAACTGCTGCGCGAAGCCCAGGCTCTTTTCGCCGATGCCCTGGCCAAGCTGGAAGAGCCCGGCGAAGCCGCGCTGCTGGCGGATCAGGCTCTGGCCAAGGCGATCGATCTGTCCGAGCAGTTGGCCATGTTCCACGCCGATCTGCTGATCAACCGCCGCCGAACAGCCGGGCAGTTTGTCCGCCACATCTTCGGCTGCCGCATCGATCCGACCGTCCAGAACGAACGATATCGCGAGCTGGTCTCGACCAACTTCGACTACGTCATCATCCCCACGAACTGGCGCGATGTTCAGCCGACAGAAGACAGCTTCGAGACGACTGCGCTCGACGGCTGGATGGAGCATTTCAGCCGGCGGCGCATTCCCGTGATCGCCGGGCCGCTGGTGCGCCTCGATGAGCAGGCTGTCCCTGACTGGATGGCCCTCTACGAGGAGGACTACGACGCCGTTCGCGAGCTGGCGTACAGCTACGTCCAGAAGATGGTCCATCGCTACAAGCGGACGGTCTCGATCTGGAACGTGGCTGCGGGCCTGAGCGCCAACAACATGTTTCATCTCAGCTTCGAGCAGATCATCGAGCTGACGCGCATGCTGGTGACGCAGGTCAAGAACGTCCTGCCCAACGCCAAGACGCTGGTGACGATCTCGCATCCGTTTGGCGAGTATCACGCCTCGCGCCCGCACACCGTGCCGCCAATGCTCTACGCCGAGATGGTCGCGCAGGCGGGGATCGGCTTTGAGGCTTTCGGCCTGGAGATCCAGATGGGCACGCCCCAGCCGGGGCGGCTGACGCGCGATCTGTTCCAGCTTTCGTGTCTGCTGGACAAGTTCAGCACGCTCGGCCGGCCGGTCTTCCTGACGGCTGTGTGCGCGCCGGGGCGATCGACACCCGACCCCGGCGACCGCAGCGGGGGCGATCTCGACCCCGAGCGGGGCGGACGCTGGCATCGACCGTGGGATCCAGCCCTCCAGGCAGAGTGGATGCAGGCCGTCTATCGGCTGGCCCTCAGCAAGCCGTATGTCGAGAGCGTCGCGTGGTCGGACCTGGCCGATGTCCGCCAAAGCCTCCCCGGCGGCGGCCTGCTCGACGACCTGCTCCAGCCCAAACCCAGCTTCACACGCCTGCAGGAGATGCGCAAGCTCTTCAGCCAGTTCGCCGGCCGACGCGGTGGGGGATCGTGATCGGCTGAGAACGGCGCCCGAAGAAGATGACAAGGTGACAAGGTGAGTGGGTGACATGGTGAAACGACTTCACCCCCCTCACCTTGTCACGCCGTTCCCCGCGCAGAATGCCCGAATGACCTGCCCCGTTGTATGCGCGATCAGGTTTGGCGCATCGGCGATCGCCTGTTCCAACATCATCGGTCTGTGGGCCGTGGCGAAGGCGGCTGTGATGCCTGTTGCGGCGAGATCCAACCCCGGCTCGACCGTTCCAGCAATGGCGATGCACGGCACGCGGGCGTCGCGGCAGCAGCGGGCGACGCCTACCGGCGTCTTGCCGGCCAGCGACTGCTCATCCAGCCGACCCTCGCCTGTGAGGCACAGGTCGGCTCCGGCCAACCGCTGGCGAAGGCCGACGGCATCGATCACAAGATCGATTCCCGGCTTCAATGTCGCGCCGAAGAACGCCGCCATCGCCCAGCCGAGGCCGCCGGCAGCGCCGGCGCCGGGGGCATTCGCCTCCTCCAGGGTATGCGTCCGAGCGGCCAGACCGCTTAGCCACTGGTCCAGCAGCTCGACCGCCTCCGGCGTCGCGCCTTTCTGCGGGCCGTACACAGCCGCTGCCCCGTGGGGGCCGGTCAGCGGATTGGTCACGTCGCAGGCGACGGTGATCCGCAGCCCATCCACGCGGCTGCCGCGCCCGCGCTTGATGTACATCACGCGCTCCAGGTCGGCGCCGACCAGCGGATCGGTATCCGCCACCGGCTCGCCATCCTTCATCAGCACCGGCAATCCGCACGCCTGCGCACACCCCAACCCGCCATCGACTGTCGCGCTGCCGCCGATCCCCAGGATGATGTGCTCGCACCCCATCTCGGCGGCTGCGACGATCAGCTCGCCCGTGCCGAAGGTCGTCGTGCGCATCGGATCGCGATCCGCGGGCGGCACAAGCGCCAAGCCGCTGGCAGCCGCCATTTCGATCACAGCCGTGCGCCCGTCGCCCAAAATGCCGAACGTCGCATCCACGCGCATGTCCGGCAGGGGGCCGGTGACTCGCCGCGTGACGGTCTTGCCGCCGGTCGCGGCGACCAGCGCCTCCACTGTCCCCTCACCGCCGTCAGCCATGGGGCACAGATCCACCTCGATGCCGCCATCGACGCGCGCGATCCCCTCGGCCATCGCGGCAGCCACTTTCACAGCCGTCAGACACCCCTTGAACTTGTCGGGTGCGATCACGATCTTCATCGGATAGACTCTATCCAAAGGCTCGTGTCCATGCGATGCCCACGCGCCCAAGCTAATGCGGCATCGCTATCAGCATCCCATTCCACGTGCCTGAACTGCAACACGACGGAAGGAGACGTTTACCATGGGATTTACACTGTCGATCGGCGACAAAGCCCCTGATTTCAACCTGCCCGCGACCGACGGCAAGACCTACACGCTGGACAGCTTCAAGGACTGCAAGCTGCTGGTCGTTGTCTTTTCCTGCAATCACTGTCCGTACGTCGTCGGCAGCGAGCAGCTCATGAAGGACTTCGCCCTCCGCTACGCGCCGCGCGGCGTCGGCATGATCGCGATCAACGCCAACGAGACCGACAATCATCCGACCGATTCGTTCGAGCACATGAAGATCCGTGCTCGCGAGCGGGATTTCCCGTTTGTCTATGCCCGCGATGAGTCGCAGGACGTGGCCCGGGCTTACGGCGCGCTGCGCACGCCCCATTTCTATGTCTTCGATGCCGAGCGTCGCCTGCGCTACACCGGTAGGATGAACGACAATCCGAAGGATCCGTCGCTGGCGCGCACGCATGAGCTGGAGGATGCGGTCGAGGCGCTGCTGGCCGGCCGCAAGCCGCCGGTCGAGGTGACCAACCCCATTGGCTGCAATGTGAAGTGGAAGGGCAAGCCCGAAAAGTGGATGCCGCCGGAGGCGTGTGATCTGGTGTGACAGGTGGGTGCGGCGAAGGGAGGCAATCCGCAGGGCATGCGGTTGCGTGCCGCGCAGACTGCCAGGATCTGCAGGATCTGCATGCGGGGTGTTACTTCGCCGGCCGGGCGAGTCGCATGAAGGAGCTGCAGAAGTAGGGCCGCAGGAAGCGTTTCCAGGTCTTGAAGATGTTCTTCGGCGGCTGGATCCAGTAGCCGTCGAACGGTTCGAACCCCGTGCGCCGTAGCAGGGCATCGAGCGTCGTCGGGTCCTGCCAGTTCATGTGATCTTCATGCACCATCGGCCGGCCGTAGCGCCAGATCTTCCACGTCTGCCCGCAATAGAAGGGGTTGGGCGTCGAGATGATGATCACGCCGTCATCCTTCAGATGCCGCCGCATGTTCCGCAGGAACAGGCCGCAGTTCTCCAGATGCTCGATGATCTCGCCGGCGATGATCGTGTCGAACTTCCGGCCCAGGTCCATCGTCTCGACGTCGCCCCGGACGACGTTGTAGCCCTGCTGCTTGAGCTGCTCGATGCCCTCGGCATCGATGTCGACGCCGAGCACATTCGGATTGACTTCGCAGATCCGCTTGAAGAGGAAATTCGGCTTGGCGATGCGCTCGCCGGCGGTGTTCCGCTGGGGGCGCGCATCGACGCAGCCGAGATCCATCACCTCACGATTCCCCTCGGCGTACTGCTTGAGAATCGGAAACCGATCATCCAGGACGGCAGTGAACATGGCGGGCAATGTCGGGCGAAGGGGCGGGTGTGTCAAATGGATTGAGCGACTGAGTGAGAGATTGCGAGATTGGGAGATGGAGCGATGAAAGGGGGGGGCGACGAAGGGGTAGTCGCGAGGCCGGGGCTAACTTTCTATTGACGAGCTTTCGGCGCGGGGGGCACGTCGGACGGGAGCGGCTGTGGGCATTGCGGTTGCGAAAAATGCCCTCCTAACCCTCCTCATGCCGATACGACCCATAGGATGTCATGACGCAGGTAATGACCTATCCGCCGCAACCCGTCTTCTACCGCCGCTGCACAGCCGTCGGCAGGGCGGGAATCCTCCTGCTTCGCATCGGGCTGGCAGCCGGCATCCTCGTCGGCCTGTTCGAAGCCGCCGGTGTCAACAACGTCGTCCGTACCTACATCTGGAGCCTGGTGGCGATCATCCTGCTGATCGCCCTCGGCAGGGCGATATGGATGTGCGTGCGCGGCGGCGTATGGGAATGTCGGATCGACGGTCGTCACCTGACGCTCGTTCGCCCCGACCACGAGCCGCTGGTCGTCTGCATCGACGACATCCGCCAGTGGGTTAATCGCCGCATCCTGCACGGCATGGGCCGAAGCCGCGAGCCTGTCGATCGGCGCGAATTGCATCTGGCCGACGGGCGGATCATCCCGCTGAACGACTATGCCGTGGGCCGGCTCGCGCCGTTGCGAAGGGCCCTGTGCCGCCTCAATCCCGCCATCGAAGTCGTCAGCATCCGCGAGGACGATCCGGCTATGGTCATCACCTCGACAGCCATCGATGAGCCGAAGTAGGCGACCTCAACCACGCGACCAGCGCCTCGCGGCAATCGGCCAGCCCTTTGTACCTGGCGGACTCAGCCGGCATCGTCTCGACAGCCTCAGCCAGGCGCAGCCGCCTCTCGGCTGGCAGTTGTCGCACGTCATACAGATAGGTCCGGACCGTAAAGATGGCTGCCCCAACCGCCGGCAGGCCGCAGATCGTCTGCCGTTCCACGCGCAGCCACGCGGCTGGGTTGCCCGGATCAAACGGCTTTCGCGGCGTCTGGGGATGCTGGTTCAGCCGATCGTCGAACGTGATCCCCCAAGCGAACCGCACCAGTGGCTCGCTAGCACCCACCATCATGGCTGCGAAGCGGTCGCCATGGTGGTTCATCTGCTCCATACCCGCGACCGGCTCATGGATGCGGGCGAACGAGCCGCCGATCTTGTCGGTCGCAGCCCATCGGTTGGGAAAGCACAGATGCAGATAGCTCACCCAGTGCCGCCGGCCAGCCGTGCTCATGATGGCCAGGTCTTCCTGGATCTGCAGGCTCAACGTATCCAGCGAGATCGCCTCGGCTGGGAGGAACTCGCCCGTCAGCCGGCAGTCCAGCCCGCCATCGCGCCTCGCAAACCACTGTGGATGCTCGGTTAACAGACGTTCGCAGATGAACCCGCTCGCCGCCCGTTCGACCGCATCTGTCAGGTCGTGCCGGCAGACATACCTCCCAGCCCGCTCCGTCAGCGCCGCGAGCTTGGCCTGCCGGTAGGTTGAAAAGTGGTGATCGAACTGGAAGACCTGCTGGTCGAGCTTGCCCCCGCCGCAATCGCGGCCAAGCTTCACAATCCCCGGGGCAACCACATAACGGCCGTCAGCAGGTGGGAAATACGACGGTGGGGCGGGTAATCCGATCATGGCCCGGCGGAAGCGCGGTTCGCCCGCCGCTGGACGCGGAACGCGACCCGGCCGATCAGCACAGCGCCGCAAAGGTCGCCAGCGTCAGGATCGCGATCTTGATCTTCTTTTCCCAGAAAAGCGGGCTGGAAAGCATCTCGATCATGGCACTTCACCCTTGGCAAGCACCATGCCAGTGCCGCCACGGCAGCCCACACTAGCCCCTGCCGGCCCCAGGACCAAGAAAAATCGCGATCTGTTGAAAACCCCACCCCTTACGGATTCTGCGGGATGTTGCCTGGCCGCAACGGTTGTGATGGCCTACTGTTGCGGTATGATGTCTCTTTTCACCAGCGACCGCCCGCCGCAATCCAGCCGGGCCGCTGATGTTAATTGCTTGAGTATGCTGCATTAATGTCTTTGGTCGGCTCGGTTACGCAAGGTAATGCAACTCACAGATCAGGTGCGGATTTTTTGAAAAGTTAGCACCTTCTCACAAACTGCCACACCGCGCCGTCGTATCAGAAACATGATTACCATGAACAACCTCGACACAGAGCAATCGTTGTCGTCCACACGCGCTTCCACCCCCTCGGCTCCCAACTACGATCAGCTATTTGCCGATCTCCGCCAGCGGGTTGCCTATGACCTGGTGATGCTGGTCAGCACTATGCCCCGCGGCGGCGTGCAGGTTCTCCTGCCCGAACGACTCCCCGATGCCTGGACGCGCACCTACAGCCGGGCGTTCGCCAACGAAGACACCGTCACCTGGACCGCCATCCAGAAGCAGCGGACGGTGACCAACAACGACATTTGGCCCGACGGAACTGGCCGATATTTGCAGGATTTTGTTCGCGCTTCCGGCTATGAGCATGTAGCCGCCGTTCCGCTGGATGCCCCGGTCCTGCGCGGATATGCCGGTGCGCTGCATGTGTACCGCCGCAACGAGCTGGGCGAGTTCACCCAGAGCGACCTCTACGAGCTGACCCAGTTGGCCCAACGGCTGGACCAGATGGCCGCCGACCGCCAGCAGGCTGCCGCGCCGTTCGATCAACTGGAGCATCCAGCCCAGTCCCGCCAGTTCGTCTTCGACGCCCAGAAGCGTCAGCTCCTGGCGACTTCAAGCCTGGACAATCTCGATCAGCGCCTCGTCGAGCAGATCAACCAGCTCGTCGCCCGCCTCGTGGCTGACCCCCAGCGGGCAGCCGGCATGGCGGATCGCGTCAGCCTGCCCGACTCCCGCGGCGACCTGTGGAACTTCCGCGTCAAGTTCTTCGACAGCTATCCCGCCCTCAGCAACGGCCCGGTCGTCTTCGTCAACCTCCTGCCCGAGGCACGCGAATGGGCCGACCTCAAGCCCGAGGACTTCAAAGCCGACGCGGAACTGGCACGCATGATCCCCGCGATGCACTTCATGTTCAGCGAGTTCCATCGCGTACCCACGCTGCAGGAAATCGCCCGGACCGTGCATCTGAGCCCGTTCCACTTCCATCGCCGGTTCACGGAACTGCTGGGGCTGACCCCCAAGCACTTCCTGCTCGACTGCCAGATCGCCATGGCCAAGCGCGAGCTGGTGGCCCGGCAGAAGGAACTGTCCGCCATCGCCGCAGCATGTGGTTTTGCCCATCAGAGCCACTTCACCAGCCGGTTCAAGCAGGCCACCGGCCTGACCCCGACCCGCTGGCGCCGCATCGTCGGCGATGCCACGGCTGGTTGAGATCGCAATCTTTACGGACCTCCTCCCAGCGTGAACGGCTTCGGCGCTTCGGCGACCGAAGCCGTTTGCATTGGAGGGGGAGTCTGCAGTTTGCAGTCGGCAGTCGGCAGTGGGGGGGAGCTCCAATCAGATAAGCATCCGAGCTTCAAACGGGGCATCGCCTATCCGACGCCTGCTGCCCACAAGGAACCGTCTTTGGAGCTTGGAAGTTGGAACTTGATGCTTCCTTGGAACTTGGTTGTTGGAGCTGGGAGCTTCAGCCGATTGCTTGGAGCATGGAAACTTCCGCCAACTGGTTGGAACTTGGCGCTCTGGCCCGTCTCCGGCGTCTATTGCGCCCACGCGCAAAATCCGCCTTGCGTTTCACCCCCACCCCGTTAAGATAGTAAAGTCGCCCAGGGCAGGGCGATGACCTTTGAACCGCGCAACCGTTGCGTAGCCGCAGGAAGCTCGCTTCCACGCCGGCTGGCCGGATCAGGATGATCCGACTCATCGCAACAGGAAGGCATGGATGCCATGGGTTCGGCGCGTACGCCATCCGGGAACAGGCTTTCAATCTCCCAACTCTGGCAGCTCCCGCTGCTGCTGTTGTCCCTTGCGCTCTTCGCCTACGCAGCGTGGCTGTTCATCGACCCCAAGCCGGGGCTGACGATCGACCAGAAGATCGACGCCGCGCGCACGCTGCTCGAATACAAGCGCCCCGAAGCCGCCATCGAGCATCTCAATCGACTGCTCGCCAACGAAGAACTGCAAGCCACCCAGGAAGGGCAAATCCGCATCCTGCTCGCCGAAGCCCTCGAACTCGGCCAGCAGCAGCGGCGCATCTCCATCCCTGCCAACCACCAGCGCATCATCGAGCAGACACGACTGGCGCTGCAGCTCGGCATCAAGCCGACCGCCGACATCCACCGCCGCGTGGCTGAGAGCTTCGAAGCCCTCGATCAGCCCGACGACGCCCTGGCCAACTACCGCCAGGCCATTGCGATCGACCCCAATGTCGGCCTGCCCGTGCAGAAGAAGATCATCCGCCTGCAGATCGACCGCGGCGAGCTCGGCGCAGCCGAGGCGTCGCTCAGCCGATACGCCGGCGACCCGCAGGTCAGCGACACCGAAAAGGCCTGGGCCCTGACCCAGCAGGCGCACCTGCTCATGCGGCGCGACGCCCTCACCGAGGCGCGCAACCTGCTCAACCAGGCCCTCCAGCTCGAAGTCGATCCCATCGCACAGGGCGAGATCAACTACGCCCTCGGCTATCTCGCCTGGAAGCTCAACCAGACCGACGAAGCCGAGCGATATCTCCGCGTCGCACGCGATCAGCTTAAGGTTCGCCATCCCACCGACGCTGATGTCTGCCTCCTGCTCGGACGCATTCACCAGCAGCGGGGCGAGGCGCAGGCTGCGATCTCGTTCTTCCAGGTCGTCCTGGTCAGCCATCCCGATGCCCGCGTCGCGCCGCTGGCGCGCCTGGGCCGCGGCGTCAGCCGCATCATGGCTGGCGAGGATGAAGCCGGCGTCACCGACCTGCACGATCTGGTCAACGAAATCCAGCGAAAGGCGTCGCGCGACCAGTTCCGCCCCGAAGCGATCTCCGAGCTCGCCCGGGCTGCGCATCTTCTGGTCCGCCGTCAGAACTACGCCGCTGCCCTGGAAGTGCTCAGCTATGAGCAGGAACTGCGCGGCGAGCCGACGGCTGACTTCTTCGCGCGCCTTGCGATGGTCTACGAGCGCCGCGCTGAGCAGATCGAAGCCTCGCTGGCCGACCTCAAGCCGGCTGACCGCGTCCGTCGTCAGCAGCAGATCCGCGACTTCCGCGTCAAAGCCGGTGATGCCCTCGTCGCTCACTCGCGCCTGCTCACGCTTACAGACGACGCCGGCTATGCCGACGCGATGTGGCGCGGCGTCGAGCTGTACGACCGTGCCGGCGACATGAACCGCGTCATCTCGGCGCTGGAGCTGTTCGTCGCCGAACGGCCCGATGACAAGCTCGCGCCGGATGCGCTGCTTCGCCTTGGCCGGGCCTTCCAGGCTGCCGGCATGCTCGACAAAGCCATCGACGCCTACCAGCGCAACCAGTTCCGCTATCCGCGAAGCCTTGCAGCCGCCAAGAGCGCTGTACCGCTCGCACAGGCTTACATCGCTCAGGGCCCGTCGGCTTATCGCAAAGCCGAAAGCGTCCTCCTGGGCGTCATCCAGAACAACCCCCTGATGAGCCCCGAAGCCGAAGAGTTCCGCCAGGCCCTCTTCGAGCTGGCTCAGCTCTATTACCGCACGCAGCGCTACGAGCAGGCCGTCGCCAAGCTCGAGGAGTGGACGCAGCGCTATCCCACCGACGAGCGCCTCGGCCAGATGCTCTTCCTCATGGCTGACAGCTATCGCAAGAGCGCCGAGCTGCTCGATGTGCAGCTCGTCTCCCTCAACCCAGCCGACGCCGTCGTCGACGCCAGCGAAGCCACCGCCGCCCGGCGCCAGCGCCTCACGAAGGCGCGCCTGCTCTACGATCAGGCCATCGACTGGTACCGCGCCCGTCCGCCGTCGCGCGAGATCGACAAGCTCTATCTCCGCCTGGCGCACTTCTATCGCGCCGACTGCCACTACGACCTGGGCGAGTACGAACAGGCCATCACGCTCTACGACCTGGCGGCGTTCCGGTATCAGGATGACCCGTCGGCCCTGGCCGCCTACGTGCAGATCGTCAACGCCAATTGCGCCCTGGGTCGCATGGAAGAAGCCCGTACTGCCAACGAGCGTGCCAAGTGGCTGCTTCGCCGCATGCCGCCCGAGGCCTTCACCGACGGCTCGTTCGCCATGCCCAAGCAGTATTGGGAGCAGTGGCTGAAGTGGACTAGTGATTCAGGAATGTGGTAACCGAGCACAGCACCATGCAGCCCGACACAGTCATCGCGTCACTCGAACAGCAGGTCGTGCTCTATCGCCGGCTGGCCAAGCTCGCTGAGCTTCAGCACGAGCACGTGCAGCAGGGCCAGACCGAGGAGCTGCTGGAAGTGCTGGGCGCGCGCCAGAAGGTGCTGGATCTGCTGGCTGAGCTGGAGCGCACCGTCGCGCCGATTCGCCGCGACTGGGCCAACTATGTCGATCGGCTGTCGCCCGAATCGCGCATGCGGGCCGACTCTGCCATGGCTGAAAGCCGCCAGCTTCTCGAGCAGATCACCACAGCCGATCGCAATGACGCGCTCGTGCTGCAGCAGCGAAAGCTCAATCTCGGAAAGCAGATCAGCCAGGCCCGCGCCGCCCGGCAGGTCAATCGCACCTACGCCGCCGCGGCCTATGGCCAGCGGCCATCGTCGCTGGATGTGAAAGGAATGTGAACCGCCGCAGGACGGCGTCAGACGTGTTTGGTCTTTGACGATTGCTCGTGGACGTGACTGTCGCTCATGCACAACCTCCGGCTTCCGCCGCCCAGCGCATCGAAGAGCTGGGACGCATCATCCTCGCCTATAGCGAGGTGACCGAGAAGCTCCAGCAGTCGCACGAGCGCCTGGAGCAGACGGTCGCGCGCCTGCGCGATGAGCTGTCGGAGAAGAACCGCCTGCTGGAACGCCGCAATCGCCTGGCTGCCCTCGGCGAGATGGCAGCCGGCATGGCGCATGAGATCCGCAATCCGCTGGGCGGCATCCAGCTTTACGCCTCGATGCTCGCCCGCGATGTCGCCGATCGCCCCCAGGCGGCGCAGACCGTCCAGAAGATCCGCGCCGGCGTCCAGCACCTGGAATCACTGGTCAGCCAGGTCCTTCAGTTCACGCGCGAGATCACCCCGAGCCTCTGCGCGGCGGACCTGGCCGACGTCGTCGAGCAGGCGGTCGACCTTGCCGCCTCGCGGCTGGCCGATGGTCGCATTCAGTGCGACCTGCGCATCGCCCGGCCGTTTGCCGTGCAGGTGGACCCCCGCCTGCTCAGCCAGGCGATTCTCAATCTCGTGCTCAATGCAGCCGACGCGATGGAATCGGGCGGGCGCGTGACGATCTCTGCCAGTGCACCAGCCGCCGCCGATGAGGCACGCCAGTTCGTCCTCGTCGTCGAAGACGAAGGCCCGGGCATACCGCCGCAGGTCATCGACCGGATCTTCAATCCGTTTTTCACGACTCGAGACACAGGCACCGGCCTGGGACTCGCGATTGTTCATCGCATCGTCGAGGCCCATGACGGCTCGATCAGCGTCAGCAACCGCCCGCAGGGCGGCGCGCGATTCGAGATCAGGATATGACACACGCAGCGATCAACCACGGAGGGTTTTGAATGGCACGCATCCTGATATGCGATGACCAGGAGATGATGCGGGACTCGCTTGCCGGCACGCTGGCACGCGAGGGTCACGAGGTGGTCGCCGCCGCTGACGCAGCCGCTGCGCTTCAGCGCCTGTCCAGCCAGCGCTTCGATCTGCTCATCACCGATCTGAAGATGCCGAAGATGTCCGGCATCGAGCTGCTGGCTGAGGCGAAGAAGATCCGCCCGGAAATGCCCGTCGTCCTCATGACCGCCTACGCGACGGTGCAGACCGCCGTCGAGGCCATGAAGCTCGGCGCCTACGACTACATCCAGAAGCCCTTCGACGGTGACGAGATCAAGCTGCTGGTTGATCGCACGCTCGAGCACAGCCGCCTGATCCGCGAGAACCTCGCCCTGCGCACGATGGTCGAGACCAACGCGCCGCGTCCGCTGATCGGCAGCAGCGAGCCGATGTGCCGCATCCGCGAGCAGATCGAGCGCGTCGCCCGCACCAGCGCCACGGTCCTCGTCCGCGGCGAGAGCGGCACCGGCAAGGAACTCGTCGCCCGGGCGATCCACCAGGCGTCCGATCGCCGCGACAAACCGTTCCTCGCCGTCAACTGCGCCGCCCTCAGCGAGAATCTGCTCGAATCCGAGCTGTTCGGCCATGAAAAGGGCAGCTTCACCGGCGCCGATCGCCTTCGTCGCGGCCGGTTCGAGTTGGCTGACGGCGGCACCCTCCTGCTCGACGAAATCAGCGAGATCGCGCCGTCGCTGCAGGCCAAGCTCCTGCGTGTCCTGCAGGAGTCGCAGTTCGAGCGCGTCGGCAGCAGCACGACCCAACAGGTGGATGTGCGCGTCATCGCCACGACCAACCGCGATCTGGAGAAGTGCGTCGAGCAGGGGACCTTCCGCGGCGACCTGTACTATCGCCTGAACGTCGTCCCGATCGAGCTGCCGCCGCTGCGGCAGCGCCGCGAGGATATTCCTGAGCTGGCGAGGCATTTTCTCCACCAGATCGCTCGGCGCACGAACACGCCGTTCCGCCACATCGAGCCGGAGGCGCTGCGTCTGCTCCAGCGGTACAACTGGCCCGGCAACGTGCGCGAGCTGCAGAACATCGTTGAGCGGGCTACGGTCCTCGAAACCGAGCCGGCGCTCATCCGCGCCGCCACGATCGAGCCCTGGCTCAAACCGCGCAGCGTCGAGACCTCCTTCAACGACCTGGCCGGCAAGCCGCTGGCCGATATCGAGAAGAAGGTCATCCTCAGCACGCTTGAGCAGTTCCGCGGCCATCGCGTGAAGACTGCCAATGCATTGGGCATCGGCGTCCGCACGCTGGGCATGAAGCTCAAGCGCTGGCGCGAAGAGGGCGAACTGGTCGGGATCGACTAGAGGCGAAACCTGCGCCTCTGACGCGCAGCATCTGCGCATCAGCGGCCAGGAAGGCGCCGGTTTTCCGGCGGTCTGGGCTGTGGCACGAGTTTTGACAGGAGTGCAACGGTCGAATGTTTATCAGCCGGCTGCTCAACCAGGGAAACGCGCCGCTGATCGAGCAGTTGCTCGAGTTCACGGCTGCGCGCCATAAGCTCCTGGCGGAGAACATTGTCAACGTCAGCACGCCCGGCTACGTGCAGAAGGACCTGTCGTTGACGAAGTTCCAGGCTCGCCTGCGCGAGCGCGTCGCCATGCGCCGAAACGCACCGCCCGGAGCGGTCAGTTTCGACGACATCCGCGGCGAGCTCGAGCATCCGCGCCATGGCATCCTGTTTCACGACCGCAACAACCGGTCGATGGAACACCTGATGAGCGAGCAGGCCAAGAACGCCCTGATGCACCAGCTCGCGGTGGAACTGCTTCGAAAGCAGTACAGCGCCCTGGAAAATGCGTTGAAGGAACGGATTGCCTAGCTGATAGCGGGCAAGTGACACCTAACAACGGACACCAACATGTTCGACACACTCGACATTGGCGCAAGCGGACTGGTGGCCCAGCGGATACGCATGGACACCATCGCCCAGAACATCCTCAACGTGAACACCACGCGCAACGAGAAGGGCGAGCCGATCCCGTATCGCCGCCGCTTCGTGGTCTTCGCCCCGACGCGCCAGGCGCGCAGCAAGGCGCCAGGCGTTCATGTGCGCGAGATCAAGCAGGATCAGGGCGCGTTCCGCAAGCGGTACGAGCCCGGCCATCCCGATGCCGGCCCCGACGGCTACGTCAATTACCCAAACATCGATCTGTCGATCGAGTATGTGAACGCGTTGGAAGCCTCGCGCGCCTACGAGGCCAATATCACCATGATGGAGACAACCAAGGCGATGCTGAACGCAAGCCTGAGATTGCTGGCTTAGTCGTCATCTGTCCATTGTCACGTGTCCCTCACCGGACCTCGATGGACCACGGAAGCTGCCTTCGCGAAGGGTTTCCGGACACGAGTTGCCGCGAGTGACAACTGACCAATGACCAGTGACCAAAACACATGAACGTCAACAACATCAACAAGCTCACGAACCTGCCCGGCGTTGGAGCCGCCGGCACTACGCAGCCATCGTCGAAGACTGGCGGAGCCAGCTTCTCCGACCTGCTGAAGGAGAGCATCGCAGAGGTATCGAAACTGCAGCGAGATGCCAGCCAGGCCGTCGAGGCTCTGGCCACCGGACAGACCGAGGACATCACCAGCGTCATGACCGCCATGGAGAAATCCGAGCTGGCGTTCAAGACGCTTCTGGCCATTCGGGCCAAACTCATGGACGCTTATGAGGAGATCAAGCAGATCCAGGTATAATCTGGTATAGTTCATGGCTGAACACACCAGCGCGCGGCGGAGCCGCGTGACCTCAGCCGCCAGGAGGGCGGGATCATGGACTTTCTCAAGACCCAGCTCGATCGCATCCAGAAGCAGATCGCCGGCCTGAACGCCAGCCAGAAGATGCTCACAGGCACGCTGGTGGCCATCATGGTCGTCGCGATGTTCTGGTGGGCTCGCTATGCCGGCGAACCCGAGATGATGCCGCTGCTCGACATGCCTCTGGCTGCCGAGGACCTGGCGCGCATCCCCGATCACCTGCGCGCCAAGGGCATCAGCGCCACCGTCATCGGCGACAAGGTCTACGTCCCGGCTGAGCAGCATCGTCATGCGCTGGCGGATCTCACCTACGCCCGGATGCTGCCGAAGAACACCTCGGCTGCCTTTGATCGCATCCTCGGACAGATGACGATCTTCGACTCGCCCAGCAAGCAGCAGGCCCTCTGGAACGAAGCCAAGCAGGCCAAGCTCAGCGAGATCATCTCCGCCCTCGAAGGCGTCGCCGATGCCACCGTCATCATCGACGGCAGCACGCGCCGCGGCATCAACCGCGCGCAGGAGCCGCGGGCCATGATCAACATCACCATGCGCCCCGGCTACAAGGCCACCCAGCATCTGGTAAACGCCGCAGCCGACCTCGTCGCCGGCGCCCAGCACGGCCTCAAAACCAGCGAGATCCGCGTCGTCATCGACTCACGCCCGTATCGTCCCTACGACAACGAAAGCGAATACGCCTTCATGGGCGAAGGGCAGTTCGATGCTCTCGTGAAACGCGAGCAGTACTACGCAGCCAAGATCCAGGACGCCCTGCAGTACATCCCCGGCGCGATCGTCAGCGTTCACTGCCGCATCAACAACAAGGTTGTTCACGAAACCCAGCACCTGGTTGACAAGGAGAGCGTCGTCCAGGCTGAGTTGCGCACCACGACTGAGACGGAGGAGATCGCCTCGACCGAGCCGCTCGCCACCGAGCCCGGCGCCGTGCCCAATACCGGCATGCAGATCGATGAGCCGGTCGCCATCGGCCCGACGCATACGCAAAGCCGCGAATCCACGCAGACCGAGTTCCTTGTCGATCACAGCCGCACCGAACGCCAGGTCCGCGATCCGGGCGGCGATGTCACGGTCCTGGGCGCCTCGGTTCGCCTGCCGCGAAGCCACTTCGTCACCATGTACAAGGCGCGCTTCGGCACCGATTCCGAACCTGACCAGGCGGCGCTCGATGCTCTCATGAACGAGGAACTCGAGCACATCCGCCACGCCGTTCGCACCGTCACGCAGATCCAACAGGACGACAACATCTCCGTCGCCCTGTTCACCGACGTGCTGCCGCAGCTCAACGACCAGCCGGCGGTTGCCAGCTCGTCGCTGCCTCTGGGCATGCAGGGCCATGGCAAGGAGATCGCCATCGGGCTGCTGGCTGTCATCAGCCTGTTCATGGTGCTGATGATGGTCCGTCGCGCTGCGCCCACGCCCGTTGTGCCCGCCGCGCCTGAGCCGAAACAGACGCCGCAACTGGCTGCCGGCGAGGATCTGGTCGGCGAGGTCGGCGAGGTCAATCCGATGCTCGATGGTATGGAACTGGATGAAGATGCTGTCCGCGCCCAGCAGATGATCGGACAGGTCTCGACACTCGTGAAGGAAAACCCCGATGCCGCCGCGCAGTTGGTCAAGCGGTGGCTGAATCGTGCCTGATCCGGGTCCGCCGGATCGGGGCCTGAGTCATTTGTACAGACATAGGCATGAACAGGAGCAATGTGGCTGGAGAAATGACCGGAGTCCGAAAATCGGCCATCCTGCTGCTCTCGCTGGAGCAGGACCAGGCTGCCGAGATCCTCAAGCGGCTTCCCCCCGAAGCCGTTGAGGAAGTCAGCCGTGAGATCGCCTCGTTGGGCGAGATCTCCATGGCTGCGCGCAAGGAGGTCTTCGGTGAGTTCTACAACCAGGCGCTGGCCAATTCCTATCTCAGCGAAGGCGGGCTCGAGTACGCCAAGAACCTGCTGAAAAAGAGCCTCAGCGAGCAGGAGGCCGATCGCGTCATCAAGCAGGTCACGCAGCAGGTGCAGACCACGCCGTTCAGCTTCCTGCAGAAGGCGGAGTCCGAGAACCTCCTGACATTCATCCAGGACGAACACCCGCAGACGATCGCGCTGATTCTCGCGCATCTGCCCCCGCAGAAGGCCTCCGAAATCCTCGTGGGCCTGGCGGCTCAGAAGCAGGTCGAGGTTGTCAAGCGCGTCGCCAACATGGAGCAGACCAACCCGGAGGTCATCAAGGAAGTCGAGCGCGGCCTGGAACATCGCCTCTCCGACATCGTCTCGCAGACCTTCGAGAAGGCCGGCGGCGTGGAGACCGTCGCCGAGATCCTCAACCTCGCCGACCGCTCCACCGAGAAGGGCATCATGGAAGGCCTCGAAGCCGAGGATCCGGATCTGGTCGAGCAGATCCGCCGCCTCATGTTCGTCTTCGAGGACATCCTGCTGGTCAACGACAAGGGAATTCAGGCCGTTCTCAAGGAGGTCGACAACGAGGAGCTGGCACTGGCGCTCAAGACGGCCAGCGAAGAGCTCAAGCAGAAGATCTTCAAGAACATGTCCGAGCGTGCCGCCAGTCTCATCCAGGAAGACATGCAGTACATGGGCCCGGTGCGCGTCTCCGACGTCGAAGCCGCCCAGCAGAAGATCGTCGACATCGTCCGCCGTCTGGAAGACGCCGGCGAAATCATCATCGCCGGCCGCGGCGGCGAGAAGGAAATGGTCGTGTAGGCGTGGTGGCCAGGTGCGAGTTGCCAGTTGCCAGCGTCCGGCAGCGGTGACTCTCACTGGCAACTGCCAACTGGCAACAAACGATGGGCCTCATCCCCAAACAAAACGCTCCCGCCAACCTCGTGCCGTTCTCGATGAAAGACATCGAGCAAGCCGCACGGCAGATGCTGCTGCGGGCGCGCGCGCAGGCCGACCAGATCGTGGCGGCTGCCCGAGCCGAAGGGGAGGCCCTGAAAAAGGCCATGCACGCCCAGGGCCTGGCCGAAGGCCGCAAGCAGGGCCATGCCGAAGGCCTCGAGCAGGGCAGGAAGCAGGGCTTCGAGCAGGCTCTGATGGAGCACCGCCAGCATTTCGCCGATCTGATCGCGACCCTCAGCGCCGTCCTTCAGGAAGTCGAAGCCGCGCGCCGCGAGCTCGAGTCCGAGGCGCTGCGCGAAGTGGTCACCTTCGCCTGTGCCGTTGCGCGCCGCGTCACCAAGCGACAGTGCCAGGTCGATCCCGCGGTCCTCGAAGCCAACCTGTCCGAAGCCATGCGCCTGATCGTGCATGGCGGCGACCTGCGCATCTCCATCCATCCGTCGCAGATCGAGGCGCTCCAGCAGATGCTGCCGCGCCTGTCGCTCACCTGGCCGACGCTGGAGCATGCCAAGCTAATCCCCGACGACTCGGTCGCGGTGGGGGGCTGCCGCCTGCGCACGGCCCATGGCGAGATCGATGCCGACGTCGACGCGCAGCTCGATCGCGTCATCGCTGAGGTTCTGCCGGGTTCCTGATCCACACGCGGCCCGCGGGCTTAGCTACGCGAGGTCTTCACGATCGTGACCGAGACACTCGACCAACCTCGCCCTCGCTTCCTCGCCGCGCAGATCGACGCGGTTGAGGCGATCATGCCCCTGCGCGTCACGGGGCAGGTCAGCGCGATCTCCGGGCTGACGATCGAAGCCGTGCAGCTTCCCGTACCGCTGGGCTCGCTTTGCCGGATCGACAGCTTCGGCGGGCGGCACTGCACTGCCGAGGTGATCGGCTTCCAGGCGGATCGCACGCTGCTGATGCCGCTGTCGCCGCCAGCCGGCGTGGCACGCGGCGACCCCATCCACAGCCTGACCGCCGCGCCGCGCATATGGTGCTCTGAGCAACTGCTCGGCCGCGTGCTGGACGGCTTCGGCCGGCCGATCGACGGCCAGGGCCCGCTGCCGACCGCCGAATCCCGCCGGATCGACGCCACCAGCGTCGCACCGATGGATCGCACCAACATCCGCGCGCCCATCGCCACCAGCATCCGCGCGATCGACGGCCTGCACACCTGCGGCTTGGGCCAGCGCATGGGTATCTTCTCCGGCCCCGGCGTGGGCAAGAGCACGCTGATGTCGCAGATCGCGCGCTTCACGAGTGCCGATGTCTCTGTCGTCGCCCTGATCGGCGAGCGTGGCCGCGAGGTACAGGAGTTCATCGAGAACAGCCTCGGCCCCGAGGGGCTGAAGCGCTGCGTCGTCGTTGTCAGCACGTCCGACGAGCCGCCGCTGCTTCGCGTGCGGGCAGCCAAGGTGGCCTGCACGATCGCTGAATACTTCCGCGACCGCGGTTGTCATGTGCTGCTGCTGATGGACTCCCTGACACGCATGTGTCAGGCCCAGCGGCAGATTGGCCTGGCAGCCAAGGAGCCGCCGGCGACCAAGGGCTTTCCGCCCAGCGTATTTGCGCTCATTCCTGAGATTCTCGAGCGCGCCGGCAAGACGCAGACCGGCTCGATCACCGGCTTCTACACGGTGCTGGTCGAAGGCGACGACTTCAACGAGCCGATTCCGGATGCCGTTAAGGGCATCACCGACGGCCACCTGTGGCTGGACCGCGGCCTGGCCAATCGCGGCCACTTCCCGGCGATCGACGTGCTGCAAAGCATCAGCCGTGTGCGCGGCGACGTGACCGATCGCGAGCACCTGAATGCCGCGCGGCGCGTGTTGTCGCTGACGGCGGTCTATCAGGACATTGAAGACCTCGTGAACATCGGCGCCTACGTGCCGGGGATCAATCCGGAGTACGACCTGGCTGTGCAGGCCAGGCCGAAGATCCTCCAGTATTTGCGGCAGTCGCCGGATGATCCCTGCACGTTGGAAAGCGCCCGTACCGGCCTGATGGAGCTGGTCAAGTGGATCGAGCAGGCGGAACGGACGATCCGTGCGCAGGGCAGCCGTCGCCCGCCGGCACCGGCGGCGCAGCAGGCGCAGATCGCTCAGGCGGCATTGGGACAGGAGTGAACGATACGGCAGGGTAGTCGCTGATGGCGCGTTTTCGGTTCAAGCTCGAGGGAGTGCTGCGGCATCGGGAGCATGTCGAGCGGGAGCATCAGCGCATCGTGTCGGAATTGATGGCGCGCATGGCCGAGATGCAGCAGCAGTTGCAGGAGATCGATCGCACGGTGGCTGACAGCACCGAGCATCTGCGCAGCTCGCACTTGACCGGTACGATCGATCTGAACTACCTGACGGCGCATCGGCGGTTCGTCGCGGCGCAGCGGTCGCGGGCGGCTGAGCTGATCCAGCAGATGGCCCGCCTGCAGCAGCAGATCGAGCAGGCGCGAAAGGCACTGGCGGAGGCCGCCAAGCAGCGCAAGATCCTCGAGAAACTGCGCGAAAAGCGTCTGGCGCGATGGCGCGCCGATCAGGTGCGAGCCGAGATGACGCAGCTCGACGAGGTCGGCATGCAGTTGAGCTTTGCGAACCTGGCGGTCGATGAAGGCGATAGGCCATGAAGAAACTGTGGAACATCCTGGTGCTGACGCTGGCGATCAACTTCGTGGCTGTTGCCGCGGGCGTGGGATATCTGGTGTACGCAAAGCACCTGGATCGCGAGAAAGTGCTGCAGATCCGCCAGATCATGTTTCCGCCGCCGGTGGAGGTGGTGGAAGAGCCGGAGGAGGAGCCGGCGCCAGCCGAGCCGACGCTCGTTCTGGACGAACTGCTCGAGAAGTACACCGGCTTTTCCTCGACGGAGAAGATCGAGCAGGTACAGCACGCCTTCGATGCCCAGCTTGCGCAGCTTGAGCGGCGTCAGCAGGAGCTGCGCGACCTGCAGGCGCAGATCGACCTGGCCAAGCAGCAGCTTGCGCGAGATCGCGAGGCGCTGGCGCGCGATCAGGATGCGTTGCGCGTCCGTCAGGAGGAGCAGGCACGGCTGCTCAATGACAAGGGCTTCCAGGACAGCCTGGCGCTGTACGAGACCATGCCCGCCAAGCAGGTAAAGGAGGTCTTCAAGGGCCTGGATGACCCGACCGTCATCCGTTACCTGCAGGCGATGAAGCCGCGCACCGCGGCTCGCGTCATCAAAGAATTCAAGACCCCGGAAGAGATCAGCCGAATACAGCGCATCATGGAGCTTATGCGCCAGGCGGAGCCAGCGCCCCAGCCGACCGCCCAGGCGAATGTGTCCACGGAAGGACCGTGATGCCCGCAACCATCCTCCCCAAACTGCCCGTCACGCCTGCCCCTGCGGCGAGCCGTCCGCGACACGCACAATGGTCTGCCGATTCCGGCGATGAGTTCCAGCAAGCCTTCGCTTTCGCGGCTGCCCGCGTGAAATCGACGCAATCCGTGAGCGGCGGCGAATCTGCAGAAAACCCGAACATCCAGACGGCTGAGGCATCACCGAAGGCTGAGAAACCCGGGAAGGAGCAGCCTTCGGACGACAAGGAAGCCAAGGATATCGCGCCCGAAGCGGCAGCCGAGGCTGTGGCTGCTGCGCAAACGCAGCAGAAGCCGGCCGACCGCAAGCCGGTCGATGATGGTGACGTCATCCACGCGGAGATCTCAACCGAGCCGGTCCATACGACGGCTGAGGTTGTTGTCGTTCCGACGGACGATATCGCGCCGGTCGAGGTCGACGTCCATGTGGAGCCGCAGATCGACGATAGGGCGGCTGATGCGGCGGAAACGCGCGTCGCCGCGCCTGCCAATCGGTCAGCCGAGGCGACAGGGCCGGTCCTGCCGACCGCCGCGGGCGAGGTGATCGAATCGGAGCCCCCGATCACCAACGCTGAAGCGGAGTTGGTCGACACGACCACCCCAGCCAAGCCGGGCCAGGCTGACGCGATGGCTGCGCCGGTCGCAGCGCCCGAAGCGCAAACGTTGGCATCGGCCGCCGTTACAGCCGATCAGGCGCAGACCCACTCGCCCGCGACAGCACAGCAGGCTGCCTCGCAGGCCCAGCCGCAGCGGCAACCAGGCGAGCCCGCCCTCGCCGCCGCAACGGCTGATGTCGCATCGCAGGGCGAAGCCTCTTCCGACGGCCAGCCGCAGGAAGATCCCACGGACGGCGACGCGTCGCAGTCCAGCCTGCGCGCCGCTGCGCAAAACCGCGCAACCAACACCACGGCTGACAGCGCACAGCGCTCGTCGGATTTCGCCAATCGCCTGAACGAGGCGATGGATACGGTCCATCCCACCGACGCCCAGCCGTCGCTTGCCGCCGGCCGCATGACGCAGGCTGGCGATCGCCCAGCCGTGCCGCCGTCGCCGCAGCACGTTTTTGCCCAGCAGAATCACGAGCAGATCGTCTCCTCCGTCCGCACGCAACTGCTGCCCAACGGCGGCACGATGCAGATCCGTCTTCAGCCGGGCGATCTGGGCAGCATGCAGATCAGCGTCCGCATGGTCGATGGCGTGATGTCGGCATCGTTCCAGACCTCGACGGACGAAGCCTCGCGCCTGCTCAGCCACAGTCTCTCGCAGCTCAAGGCCAGCCTCGAGGCGCACGGCATCCAGGTCGACCGCATCCAGGTCACGCAGGCCCCGCGCGAAACGCAGGCGTCGCAGGACAACCAGCCGCAGGACGGCTCTCGTCAGAATCCTTCTCGCGAGCAGCAACAGCAGGCGCACGAGGAAAACCAGCGCCGGCTGATCCTCAATCGCATGTGGCGTCGCATGGCGACGGGCCAGGATCCGCTGGACCTGGTCGCCTGACCCGCCGCAACATGACGTTCTCCCAATGGCACGTGCCTTTCGCACGTGCTGTTTTGTTGGGGAGCGTCATCCTCTCCGATTTCCGCTTCTCTGCGGTGAATTCCAGGCGATCGCGCAGATCTCGCGCTGTGTATGCGCAGGTTGCGGCACCTCCGATCTTGCCTGCGCGGAATTGTGAACTGTCGGCAAAGTGGGGGACGAAAACACGGATATGACCACCACCGGCGTTACATCCTCCTCCTCCGGAACCTCGCAGGTCCGCAACAGATACGCCGAGCTGAAGGCGGAAGACTTCATCAAGATGATGATCACGCAGTTGCAGAATCAGGATCCGCTTGAGCCGGCGAAGAACAGCGAGCTGCTCGCGCAGATGTCGCAGATCGGCCAGTTGCAGTCGGCGACGCAACTGCAGGAGTCGCTCAAGGGCATCGTGCTGCAAAGCCAGCTTGGTTCGGCCGGCAACCTGATCGGCAAGCTTGTGCGCGGCATGGACGGCCAGAACGAAATGGTCCAGGGCGTCGTCGCCTCCATCCGTGTTGAGAAGGACCAGGTGTACCTCGAGCTGGAGAACGGCAAGGCGCTGGCACTGTCACGTGTCACCGAAATCGCCGTCGCGCCGGGCGAAGCCATCGCCGCTTAGACCTTACGGGAAACTTTGATCGCCGAGACCATCGCCGAAGAAAGCTGAAGCTCCCATGTCACTGACCAGCACACTCTACACAGGGCTTTCAGGCCTCAACGTCAACCAGACGCGGCTGAACGTCGTCGGCAACAACATCGCCAACGTGAACACGGTTGGGTTCAAGTCCAGCCGTGCGCTGTTCAAGCCGCAGTTCTACGTCACCGATCAGGCTGGTTCGCCGCCGGACAACGGATTTGGCGGGACCAACCCCAGCCAGCGCGGCCTGGGCGCGACCGTTTCCACGATCGAGCGCGACTGGACGACCGGCTCGATCGAGCCGACCGGCCGCGCGACCGACATGGCGATCGACGGCGCGGGCTTCTTCATCGTCCAGGGCAAGACCCAGATGTTCACGCGCGACGGCTCGTTCACGCTGAACAGCTCGATGCAGCTTGTCACGCAGAGCGGCGAGTTCGTCCAGGGCTATGGCGTCGACGCCAACTACAACATCATCCCCGGTCAGCTTCAGAACATCACAATTCCGCTTGGCGCGCAGACGATTGCTGATGAGACGCGCAACGTCCACATGGTGGGCAATCTCGACGCGTCGGGCGATGTCGGTTCGGGCGCGAGCATCCTGCTGACGCAGGAGCTGCAGAACAGCACCACCGGCGTGGCGCCGGCCCTGACCGACCTGTTGACCGATCTCGAAGATGCGGCAACGGGCAATCCGCTGTTCCAGGCGACGGACGTGATTACGCTCAACGGCACGCGCGGCGGGCGCGAGCTTGGCGCGCGGACGTTTGAGATCACCGATCCGGAGACCGGCACGGTGCGCACGCTGGGCGATCTGCTGGCATTCCTGCAGGCCAACATGGGCGTCGACACGACGGTGCCGCCGATCCCCGGCACGCCGACCGCCGGCGCGTCGCTCAATGTCACCAGTGCGACGACGGCGCAGATCGCGCTGGTCGGCAACCTGGGCACGGAAAACGCGTTGACGATCCCCGCAAGCGGATTCGTCAACCAGAACGGCACCAATCCACTGAGCTTCGCTGACGGCTCGCTGGGCGGGTTCGACAGCAACCCGACGGGCGAGAGCGTTCAAACGACGTTTGTCGCGTATGACTCGCTGGGCACGCCCGTGACGGTGAACATCACGGCGACGCTGGAGAGCAAGACGGACGAGGGCGTGGTGTGGCGGTTCATCGCCACCAGCGCCGACGACACCGACAAGGGATTCGGCGATGCGGGCATCGTGCTGGGCAACGGCACGCTGACGTTCGACAGCTCCGGCCGCCTCAAGTCGACGACGGGGACGCAGATCACGATCGATCGCGCCAACACCGGCGCCGGCACGCCGATCAACCTGACGCTTCATTTTGACGGCATGACGTCGCTGACGAGCCGGTCCAGCGAGATGGTGATGACCGAGCAGGACGGCTCGCCGATGGGCGTGCTCGACAGCTTCACGGTTGGCGCCGACGGGACGATCACCGGATCGTTCACCAACGGCCGGACTCGCACGCTCGGCCGGCTGGCGATTGCAACGTTCAACAACCCGCAGGGCCTGATCGACATGGGCGGCAACATGTTCATCGAGGGGTCGAACAGCGGTGCGGCGACGATCACGACGCCGCTGCAGCTTCAGGCTGGTTCGATTCGCTCGGGCGCCCTGGAGTCGAGCAACGTGGATCTGAGCGAGCAGTTCATCAACATGATCGTGTCGACGACCGGCTTCAGCGCCGCGTCGCGTGTGATCTCGACCAGCGATCGGTTGATCCAGGAGCTGCTGAATACGAGCAGGTAGAGCTGAGGGCTGAGATCTGAAGTTTCAGATCCTGGATTCGAGATTTCAGATTCGGCTTGGGAGACATCGGAACACTCGCCTCGTGGTGGAACCGGCGGGGCATGGCGACTCGAGCCCTCGCGGCAGGGTGTTTATTCTGCTGTCGCGGGGGCCATAAACGGGGATGGATGACGCATGACGCAGGAAGCCGGGATTCGTGCGTCATTCATCCAGCAGACAGGAGGTCCTGATGATCGTGTTGACGCGGCTGAATGGACAGCCATTTGTGGTCAATGCCGAGAAGATCCGGTACGTGGAGGCGACGCCGGATACAGTGGTCTGCTGTGAGAGCGGCGACCGGCTGATGGTTCGCGAAACGCTCCAGGAGGTAATGCGCAAGGCCATTGACTACGCCCGCACGATCCGCCGGCCGATCACGGAGTGATCGGCGGCGGGGCGACAGAAAAGCGCACCGGCAGGGGTAATCCCTGCGATGCGTTGCGGCGTGTTTGCCGATAAGAGGGAAGGGTCGGTCCAGACCCCGCCGTGACGATGCGTCAGGGCGGACGTTATCGGACGCGACCGGCAAACACGAGATTCACTATGGCCGAGGAAGCAAGAAAGAAGGCAGATCCCGCCGGCGCAGCCGGGGGCGAGAAGTCCGCCAAGGCAGCGGGCGGCATCAAAGCCTTGCTGTCCAAAACGCCGGTCCTGCTCGGCGGCGTCATGCTGATCGAAGCCGTCGTGCTGTTTGCGGGATTCAAGCTCCTCGGTGGCGGGCCGCCGCCGGCGTCCGGCGCGGAGCTGGTCGAACCGGCTGAAGGCGAGACCACCAAGGGGCGGCCCGTCGCCGCGGGCGACTGGACGGAGATCCAGGTCGTCGAGTTCCGGGCGCCTAACAAGGTCAGCGGCCGGCTGATGCTCATCGACGTATCCATCTACATGGCCGTGAAGAGCGAGTATCAGCAGCGGGCGACGGATATGCTCAAGGCGCGCGAGGCCTTGATCGCCGACCGGATCCGAACGATCATAGCCCAAAGCGATCCCGAACGGCTTGGCGGTGAAGCCGAGCCGGGTCTGGAGACGCTGCGGCGGCAGATCAAATACCAGCTCGACGAGATCCTCGGAGAAGGGATCGTCGAAGAAGTGCTGGTTCCCCGCTGCATTCCGATCCGAGCCGACTGATCCGGCTCGTTGTTGGGTCCGACTGCCACGGGATGGGATGTCCCGAAGCAATACGCCAAGGATGGTGAAGTATGGCGGAGCAACCCCACGCCAATCCGGACCAGGCACAAGGCCCTGCTGATCCTCAGCCGGGTGCCGCAAACCCACAATCCCCTGATCCCGTCGAAGTGGTCGAGGAAATCGGCCAGTCTCTGGATCAGTTGCAGTCAGTCATCAACGAAGCCGCCGCCGGCGGGCCGGCAGGCTCGACGCCCGCTGCCCCGGCGCAGGCGGGTGCCGATACCCCCTCGGATGACATGATCGACGACGCCTCGCTGGAGGAACTGCTCAAGCAGGCTTCGTTCGACGATCCTGCCCATGTCTCCGGCGGGGCGGCTGCCCTTCCCGAAGCCGAGCCGATCGACCTGCCCAACTTCACGCAGGTCATGCAGGACGCCCAGGTATCAAGCATCGATCTACTCCGCGACGTCGAGCTGAATGTGAAAATCGAGCTGGGCCGTTCGCGGATGCTGGTGGAGGATGTGCTCAAGCTGGGGGAGGGGTCGGTGGTCGAGCTGGACAAGCTGGCTGGCGACCCGGTGGACGTGTTTGTGAACGAGCGGCTGGTCGCCCGGGGGGAGGTGCTGGTGCTCAATGACACGTTCTGCGTCCGGATCAACGAGATCGTGCCCGGGGCCAAGGACGAGGGGATCTAGACGGTATCCTGCGGCATTTGACAGAACCCTGCGTTAGTGTATAATTAGGGGTGCGACAGGCTGGATGACCGTGCGCGCCGGGGTTGCGATGCCGGTGGCCGCCGTCTGGCTGAATGGAGATTCGGTGTCCGGAGCTGGAGGTTCGGCAGCGGCAGTGTGGATGTCAGCAGGGGGGTAGAAGGTGTCGGTCAAGGCGGCGCGAGCACAGGTGCGGTGCGCGCGATGCCGGTCCATTTTGGCGATCTTGACTTGACGCACGATGCGGCATTTGTACAGTACCCGCTCTTTGCGGCGTCCTGAATTTTGGCTTGCGGCGCAAACTTTGCGACCTTAACCCGCGTACAATCGAGGAATCGATCCCGTGGGAAGGTCCGGTGCCCGTTGCGGTGCCGGGTTCGAGTGATCCGCAATGCCGGGTCCTCCCGTTATTCCAGACTTCAACAGCGATTAAACGCCAAGCGAAAGGCCCGCCGGGCAGCAGTCCCAGTACAAGGGGACGGTCAACGCAGCGGGTGTGATTACATCGGAAGGGTTAGCTTTTATGGCTCGCGATCTCACCAAACTACGCAACATCGGCATCTGCGCCCACATCGATGCGGGTAAGACAACCGTCTCCGAGCGCATCCTCTACTACACCGGCAAGATCCACAAGATGGGCGAGACCCATGAGGGCACGGCCGTCATGGACTCGCTGGAAGAAGAGCAGCAGCGCGGGATCACGATCCAGTCGGCTGCCACGACCTGCCCCTGGGAGCGCAATGGCGAGCGTTACACGATCAACCTGATCGACACGCCGGGCCACGTGGACTTCACGGTCGAGGTCGAGCGTTCGCTTCGCGTGCTGGACGGCGCTGTCGCCGTGTTTGACGGCAAGGAAGGCGTCGAGGCCCAGTCGGAAACCGTCTGGCGCCAAGCCACCAAGTACAAGGTGCCGCGTATCTGCTTCATCAACAAGATGGACAAGCTGGGCGCGGACTTTGACTTCTCGTTCAACTCGATCCGCGAGCGCCTGGGCGCGCCGGCCGTGGCGGTTCAGATCCCCATCGGCCAGGGCAGCACCTTCAAGGGCATGATCGACCTGATCCGTGGCGTCGCGATCTACTTCGAGAACGACGACAAGACCAAGGGCAGCAAGTGGCATGAACTGCCCGTCCCGGAAGAGGAGCGCGAGCGCTACGAGCATTGGCGGCATGAGCTGCTGGAGAAGATCGCCGAGCTGGATGACGTCCTGACCGAGAAGTACCTGACCGATCCCGAGACGATCACCGAGGATGAGATTCGCGCAGCCCTCCGCAAGGGCACGATCGAGTTCAAGGCGCACCCCGTATTCTGCGGTTCGGCGCTGAAGTACATCGGCGTTCAGCGGCTGCTGGACGGCGTCGTCGACTACCTGCCCAGCCCGCCGGAGCTGCCGGCCATCAAGGGCCAGGATCCCAAGGACGAGACGAAGATCCTCGAGCGTCATCCCGACATCAACGAGCCGTTCTGCGGCCTGGTGTTCAAGATCGTCAACGATCAGCATGGCGACCTGACGTACGTCCGCATCTACAGCGGTACGCTGACGAAGGGCACGCGCGTGCTCAACACCAACCGCAACAAGCGTGAGAACATCAGCCGCATGTTCCAGATGCACGCGGCTGAGCGTATCCCGCTGGAAACGGCCGAAGCCGGCGACATCGTCGCGGTCATCGGCATCAAGGACGCGCTGACGGGCGATACGCTCACCGATCCGGAGCATCCGATCATCCTCGAGCGGCCGACGTTCCCCGAGCCGGTTATCAGCATGTCGATCGAGCCGAAGACGGCTGCCGACAAGCAGAAGCTGGGCGAGGCCCTCACGGCCATCCGCCGCGAGGACCCGACGTTCCAGGCCAACTACGACGAGGAAACGGGTCAGACCATCATCGCCGGCATGGGCGAGCTGCACCTGGAAATCCTGCGCAACAAGCTCACGCGCGACATGAAGGTCGACGTGATCGTCGGCAAGCCGCGCGTGGCCTACAAGGAAACGATCACCAAGAAGGCCGAAGCCCGCGGCAAGTTCGTCAAGCAGACCGGTGGTCGCGGTCAGTACGGCGACGCGGTCATCACGATCGAGCCGTTCACCGAAGAGGAAGCGAAGGCTGCCGGCCTCAAGTGGGAAGACAACTTCGCCTTCGAGAACAAGATCTTCGGTGGTGTCATTCCGAAGGAATACATCCCGTCGGTCGAGTACGGTGCCCGCATGGCCGCCAAGAGCGGTGTGCTGGCCAGCTATCCGCTGATCAACGTGAAGGTCACGCTGATCGACGGTAGCTACCACCCGGTCGACAGCTCGCAGGTGGCGTTCGAGCAGGCTGGTGCGCTGGCCTTCCGCGAGGCCTGCCAGAAGGCCGGTCTGACGCTGCTCGAGCCGATCATGCGGGTGGTCATCACCACGCCCGAGGAGTTCGTCGGTAACGTCACCGGCGACCTGTCCCGCCGCCGTGGTGCGATCATCAGCATGGAAGAACGCGGCAACACCCGCGTGATCGAAGCCGAGGTCCCGCTGAGCGAGCTGTTCGGCTATACGACCGAACTCCGCTCGATGTCGCAGGGCCGCGCCAGCAGCGTGATGGAGCCGTGCAAGTACGCTCCGGTTCCCGCGCAGGTGAAGCAGGCGATCCTGGAAGAGGTTGGGTAATTCTTCGGGATCGACATCCAAAGGCTATCCAGATCGGGAGTGCCCTCGGGCACTCCCGATTTTGGTTTGGGCCCAACAGCCCTGTTCGGTGTGCTATAGCGCCGGTT
>ERZ777003.151-NODE-151-length-140853-cov-42.365289_pt1 | contig 140853 bp, 115 predicted proteins | sample MGYA00374956_ERZ777003 | MGnify/ENA primary metagenome ERZ777003 (study PRJEB29302, sample SAMN06268252) | bioreactor metagenome | isolation source: Joint BioEnergy Institute, California, USA | place: USA:Joint BioEnergy Institute, California, USA | collected... | reverse complement strand
ACGCCTCGGGCGCCTGCCCGGCCGGCACGCGGGCGGTGCCCCAGCTGCGGATCACGTTGACTTACAACTTCGGCAACGTGCGGCGCGCCCAGATCCGGCGCGGCAAGGTGTTCGCGCTCGACAGCTTCCCCGAGCAGCTGCACGCCCCGATCACCGACCACGCCGACTTCGCCAACGTGATGCCCGCCAGGCTGATGCGCTTTGCGGTCAACTGCATCAACCGGGGCCGCCGCTGCTGACGGCGGCCCCGGCGGGCCGGGCGGCCCGGGCTCACGCCGAGTCGCGGACCACCAGGTGAGTGTCCACGACCACGGCGGCGGGCTCGGGCCGCTCGCCTTTGATCTGGGCGACCAGCAGCCGCACCATCTCCCGGCCCATCCGCTCGGTGGGCTGGTGCACGGAGGTCAGCGGCGGGTCGGCGCGCCGGGCCACCACCGAGTCCTCGAACCCGATCACCGCCACGTCGTCGGGAACCCGCCGCCCGGCCTCCCGCAGCGTGCGCAGCGCCCCGATCGCCATGTTGTCGGAGGCCACGAACACCGCATCCAGCTGCGGGTCGCGTTCCAGCAGCTCGCGCATGGCCGTCCGGCCGGCGGCCTCGCTGAAGTCGGCGACGGCGACCAGCTCCGGCAGCCCGCCCAGCGCGGCCCGGTACCCGTTGAGCCGGTCGATGCCCACCCCCATGTCCTGGGGGCCGGCGATGGTGGCGATCCGCCGGCGGCCCCGCCCGACCAGGTACTCCACCGCCCGGCGGGCCCCGCCCTCGTTGTCGGCGTCCACATAGCTGATCCGGCCGGCGCCGGTGCCCACCGGGCGGCCGCCCAGCACCGTGGGGACGCCGTGGCGTTCCAGCTTGCCCGGCAGCGGGTCCTCCCCGTGCAGCGAGATCAGCATGACCCCGTCCACGTGGTGGCCGGTCAGGTACTGCTCCAGCCGCTGGTGGTCGCGGGGCGTCTGCGCCAGGGTGAACATCAGCTGCAGGCCGGTCTCGTTCAGCGCGGAGCTGATGCCGCGGATGATGTCGGCGAAGTACGGCTCTTCGAACAATCGCTGTTCGCCTTCCGACAGCACCAGCGCCACGGTGTCGGTGCGCCGGGTCACCAGCGTCCGGGCGGCCCGGTTGGGCACGTACCCCAGCTGCTCGATCGCGGCCAGCACCGCCTGCCGGGCCTGCGGGCTGACCTTGGGCGAGCCGTTGATGACCCGGGACACCGTGCCGCGGCCGACCCCGGCCAGCGCGGCCACTTCCTCCAGGGTGGGGCGCCCCTTCGCCGAGGGGCGCCTCACTCCCATCGACCCATCACCGTCTTTCGGCCCCTTCACCATGTGACGACGGTCAGTGCCGATCCGGCAGTCCGCCGCGCCGGATCACCCGGGAGTACCAGGCGGCGCTCGCCTTGGGCAGGCGGCGTTGCGTGGCGTAGTCGACGTAGACCAGCCCGAAGCGCCGAGAGTACCCCCACGCCCATTCGAAATTGTCCATCAGGGACCAGGTGAAGTAACCCTTCAGCGGAATCCCGTCGGCGATGGCCTGCCGGCAGACCCGCAGGTGGGCCTCCAGGTAGGCGATCCGCTCGGTGTCTTGTACCGTGCCATCCGGCCCGGGCGCGTCCTCATAGCCGGCGCCGTTCTCGGTGATGTAGATCGGCACCGGCGGGTAGCCGCGGTGCACCTGGTCGAGCACCTCGCGCAGCCCTTCGGGGTCGATCTCCCAGCCCATGCCGGTCACCGGCCGGCCCCGGCCCAGGAAGCGCACGTGCTCTGAGCCCACCCACGGCGACACCGACGAGAACGGGGAGGAGGCCGCCTGGGACGCCTCGCCGGGACGGCCCGACACCGTGTGCCGGGTGTAGTAGTTGATCCCCAGCAGGTCGTTGCGCCCGGCGATGGTCTTCAGGTCGCCGTCGTGCACGCAGCGTTCGAAGTCGAAGGGCGCCAGGTCGGCCAGCAGGTCCTCCGGGTAGCGGCCCAGCAGCAGCGCGTCCAGGAAGAAGCGGTTCTGCAGGCCGTCGATGCGGCGTGCGGCGTCGATGTCCTCGGGGGCGTCGCCGGCCGGGGAGACCGCATACAGGTTGACCGCCGGGCCGATGCGGGTGTCGCCGCGCTGTCCCCGCATCGCCTCCAGGGCCAGGCCGTGCCCGAGCAGCAGGTGGTGCGCGGCCTCCAGGGCGGCGGCGGGCTCCCGGCGGCCAGGGGCGTGCTCGCCGGAGGCGTACCCCAGATAGGCCGCGCACCACGGCTCGTTGATCGTCAGCCAGTTCTTCACCCGGTCGCCGAGCGCCTGGTGCGCCAGCGCGGCGAACTCGGCGAACCGCAGCGCGGTGTCGCGCTCGGGCCAGCCGCCCCGGTCCTCCAGGGCCTGGGGCAGGTCCCAGTGGTAGAGGGTGACCCACGGTTCGATCCCGGCCTCCAGCAGCGCATCGACCAGCCGCCGGTAGAAGTCCAGCCCGCGCTGTTCGGCCGGGCCGGTCCCGGTGGGCTGGATGCGCGGCCACGACAGCGAGAACCGGTAGGCGTTGACGCCCAGCTCCGCCATCAGCGCCACGTCCTCGCGGTAGCGGTGGTAGTGGTCGACGGCCTCGGCCGCGGTGTCCCCGCCGAGCACCGCGCCGGGGGTGTCGCAGAAGGTGTCCCAGATGGAGCGGCCGCGGCCGTCCTCGGCGGTGGCGCCTTCGATCTGGTAGGCGGAGGTCGCCACGCCCCACCGGAAGTCCTGCGGGAACGGCTCTGCCGTATGGTCGGCGGCCTGCTGGTGGGTCTGCTGGTCTGCACTGAAAGCTGTCACGCCTTGACCGCGCCTTCCATGATTCCGCTGATGATCTGGCGGCTGAAGATGACGAAAACGATGAGCAGGGGGACGGTGGCCACCGCGGTCCCGGTGAAGATCAGGGTGTAGTCCTGGAAGTAGGCGGCGTTGAGCTGCCGGATCGACAGCTGCACGGTGGGGTTGTCGGGGCTGAGCACCGCCAGCGGCCACATGAACTCGTTCCAGGTCTGCATGAACGTCAGCAGCGCCAGCACCCCGGCCGCCGGGCGCAGCGCCGGCAGCACCACGCTCCAGTAGATGCGGAAGGTGGAGCAGCCGTCCACCCGGGCGGCCTCGATCAGCTCGTCGGGCACCGCCTGCTGGGCGTACTGGCGCATCATGAACACGCCGAACCCGGTGACCAGGAACGGCAGGATGACCGCCTGGATCTCCCCCTGCCAGCCGAACCAGCCCATCATGATGTAAAGGGGGATGATCCCCATCTGCACCGGGATCATCATGGTGGCGATCACCGTCAGCAGCAGCGCGTTCTTGCCGCGAAAGCGCAGCTTGGCGAAGGCGAAGCCGGCCATGGAGGCGAACAGGACGGTGGAGAACGTCACCGAGGAGGCCACGATGGCCGAGTTGATCAGGCCCTTGGCGAAGTTGGCCTCCTGGGCGGCGAACACGTCCCGCAGGTTGTCGCCCAGCTCGCCGCCCGGCAGCATCGGCGGCGGCACGTCGCCGACGATGTCGTTGCCCCGGGTGGCCACGATGATCATCCAGTAGATCGGGAAGACCGACAGCACCAGCGCCACGATCAGCGTGATGTAGGTCAGCGGGCTGGCCTCCCACAGCCCGCGCAGCCGCCCGCCGCGCCGCGTGGCGCCCCCCGGCCGTCCGCCCAGGTCCGGGCCTGCCACCAGGGTCATTTCACGCCTCCCATGCGCCGGATGAACATGAAGTTCAGCAACGAGAAGGCGATGATCAGCAGGAAGATCATCCAGGCCACGGCGGCGCCGTAGCCGTAGTCGTCGCTGTAGAAGGCCGAGTCGTACATGTACATGGCCACCGTCTGGAACTGGTGGGTGGAGCCGCCGTCCATGCGCCCGTTGTCGAACAGCACCGGCTCGGTGAACAGCTGCAGCCCGCCGATGGTGGACACGATCACCGTGAACAGGATCGTCGGCCGCAGCATCGGCACGGTGATCTGCCAGAACTGCTGGCGCCGGGAGGCCCCGTCGATGGCCGCGGCCTCATACAGGTCGCGGGGGATGGCCTGCATGGCCGCCAGGTAGATCAGCGCGTTGTAGCCGGTCCACCGCCAGTCGACCATGGCGGAGATGGCCACCCACGACCACCAGCGGTCCGACTGCCAGGCGATCGGGTCGATGCCCACCAGCCCCAGCAGCCAGTTGACCAGCCCGTAGTCGGTGTCGAACAGCTGGGTGAAGACCACCGCGACCGCGACCGTGGAGGTGATGAGCGGGGCCAGCGCCCCGACCCGGAACAGCGTGCTGGCCCGCAGCCGCCGGTTGAGCGCGTTGGCCAGCAGCAGCGCCAGCAGCAGCTGCGGCACGGTGGCGATGAAGAACATGGCGACGGTGTTGACCACCGCGTTCAGAAAGTCCGCATCGCCCAGCAGATCGGCGTAGTTGCGCAGCCCGACGTACTCGTCCTTGCCGCTGGCCAGTTCCCGGTCCCGCAGCGACATCCACAGCGTGAACAGCAGCGGGAAGACGCCGAAGACGGCGAACACCACATAGAAGGGGGAGATGAGCAGGTAGGGCGAGACCTTGATGTCCAGCCGCGACAGCCGGGCGCGCAGGCCGCGCCGCGGCGGCGGATCCGTCGAGGGCTTGGTTTCGGCCTTCGCCCGGCGCCGGGTGGGCGTCGGGCGCACGTCCAGACCCATGGGTCGTCCTTTCGAGGGTGTGGCGGGGGACGGCGCCGGGCCCGGGGATGGGGGCCGGCCCGGCGCCGCCCCGGCTCCCCGGCCCGGCCCTTCGTGGGGACCGGGCGGGGGAGCGGTCGGGACAGCAGGCGGGTCCGCGCGGCCGGCCTGGTCGAGGGCCGCGCGGACCGGAGGGCGCCCTTACCGGGCGGCCTTGCGGGCCTCCTCCACCGCCTTGCTCCAGGCCTCATCGGGCTTGATCTTGCCTTCGGCGACGGCCACCAGGACGTTCTCCACGTTCTGCCGGACGTCCTCGTTCTTGGGGCCGAGGTAGACCGGCCGCACCTGGGAGGCGGCCTCACTGAAGATCTTGCCGATCGGGGCGTTGTTGAAGTACTCGCTCTTGGCCTCGGTGACGGCCGGGTCGCTGTAGAGCTTGGGCGAGGACGGGAAGGTGTTCTTGTCCTTGAAGGCGGCCAGCTGGCCCTCCGGGCTGGTCAGGAACTTGGCCAGCTCGGCGGCCTCCTTGGGGTGCTTGGTCTGCTTGGGCACCGCCAGCCAGGAGCCGCCCCAGTAACCGCCGCCGCCGGGCACCCCGGCCACGTCCCACTTGCCCTTGCCGTAGTCACCGGAGAACTCCTCCAGGCCGCCCAGCATCCAGGCCGGGCACGGCACGGTGGCGAAGGTGTCCCGCTTGAGCGCGGTCTGCCACGGCGGGGTGAAGATCTGCATGTTGGCGGTCAGCCCGGCCTCCTGGAACTTCAGCACGGTGTCGAAGGCGTTCTTGACCGCCGGGTTGGTGTCGAAGACGAAGTTGTCGCTCTTGTCGAAGTAGCTGTAGCCCGGGCCCTTGCCGGCCTCCTGCAGCACGGTGACGCGCAGCAGCGCCTGCGGGCCGTCGAGGAACTTGGTGCCGGAGACCTTGCGCTGGAAGTCCTGGCCGACCTTGAAGAACTCCTCCCAGGTCGGCCACAGCTTGGTGACCTCGTCGCGGTCGGTGGGCAGCCCGGCCTTCTCGAACAGGTCCTTGCGGTAGCACATGCCGAGCGGGCCGATGTCGGTGCCCAGCGCCATGAGCTGCTTGCCGTCGGGGCTCAGTCCCATCTGCCACTTCCAGGGCAGGAAGTTCTGCTCCAGCTCGGCGCCGCCGTAGTCGAAGAGGTTGAGGAACTTGTCGCGCTGCTGCATGTAGGTGGGCAGCAGGCCCTCCTCCAGGGCGACCACGTCGCCGGCGCCCTTGCCGGTGCCGATCCACTGCTGCAGGCGCGGCTTGTAGGTGTCCAGGTCCGCCACCTTGCGCGAGTTGATCTTGATGTTGGGGTGGGACGCCTCGTACTGCTTGAACAGCTCCTCGTAGCCGAACTCGCCGAAGGTGTCGACGGTGAGCGTGATGGTGCCGCCGGAGCCGCCGTCACCGTCATCGCCGCCGCCGCAGGCGGCGGTGGCCGCCAGGACGCCGGCCAGCACCGCCGCGATGGCGGTCAGTCCGCGTCGTCTCGGAGAACCCATTGCGGACCCCTCTCAGGTCTTCGCTGTGTCGTGGAACGGGGCGCGGGCGGGGGCCGCCCGGCGCAATGTGTGGGAGCGCTCCCACGAAGGAAAGACGGTGACCTGGCTCACTGTCAATGTGTTGAAACACAACCGTTATCTGGACGACTCGGACAAAGTTCGGCGAACCATATCCGATGGCCGGAAATCAGTGCAGGTCAGCGGGTCACCGGATCCACCCGGCGGCCGTGCCCGTCGAACACCAGCACCCGGTCCAGGTCCACGGCCAGGTGCACCGGTGAGCCCTGGTCGCAGCCGTCCCGCGTGTGCAGCCGCACCAGCACATCGGACCGGCGGTGCGCGCCCACATGCGCCGGCGGCTCGGGAAGGGGCGCCCGCCGCCGCCCGCGCAGCAGCGACAGCGCCCGCTCCACCGGACCCGCCGGGCGCGGCGGGACGAGGGGCCGGGGACGGGCGGGCGCCCCCAGCGCGGCCGCGTCCACCACCGTGACGTCGGCGTCGACGCGGGCCAGCCACTCGTGCCCGTGGTACTCCAGCGACCGGACGGTGCCCGACAGCACCGCCCCCAGGTGCGGGTCGCCGGTGGGGCGCAGCGCATCGGCGCGGATGCCCACGATGACCTGGGAGGCCTGGTGGCGGGCCACGTGCTCGGCGCGCGGATCGCCCCAGGGCAGCACCAGGCGCTGGGCGCCCATGCGCAGCGCGACGCCCTCGCCGGGCACCGCCTCCGGGACGGCGGCCAGCAGGTTGATCTGGGGAACGCCCAGGAACGCGGCGACGAACGCGGTCGCGGGGTTCTCATAGACCTGGGAGGGGGTGCCCACGTCCTCCAGGGCGCCCTCGCGCAGCACCGCGATCCGGTCCGCCAGCGTCAGCGCCTCCACCTGGTCGTGGGTGACGTACAAGGTGGTCACGCCCAGGCTGCGCACCAGCCCGCCGATCTCGGCGCGCAGCTCGGTGCGCAGCGCCGCGTCCAGATCCGACAGGGGCTCGTCCATCAGGAAGACCGCCGGTTCGCGGACGATGGCCCGGCCCATGGCCGCCCGCTGCCGCTGGCCGCCCGACAAGGTGGCCGGCAGCCGGTCGAGGGTCTGCTCGATGCCCAGCGCGCGGGCCAGGTCCACCACCCGCCGGCCGGACTCGGCCGGGTCGGCCTTGGCGACCTGCAGCGGGAAGGCGATGTTGTCGCGCACCGTGCGGTGCGGGTACAGGGCCCCGTTCTGGAACACCATGGCCACGTTGCGCTCGCGCGGGGTCAGCTCGTTGGCCAGCCGGCCGTTCAGCCACAGCCCGCCGCTGGTGATCTCCTCCAGGCCCGCGACCAGGCGCAAGGTGGTGGACTTGCCGCAGCCGGAGGGGCCGAGCAGCACGAGGAACTCGCCATCGGCGATCTCCAGCGACAGGTCCGCCACGGCGCGCTGTCCTCCGGGATAGACCTTGCTGACCGAATCCAGCACGACTGCGGCCATGCGGCGTCCCCTCTGACGACCGGCTCTTGGTGTTCCCCGGCGACCCCCGACGCTGATTTTGTGATGTAGACCACAAGTACATCTTCCGGTTTGGAGAATGTCCAGACCCAAGGTCTTGACAAGTGCTGGGGGCGCGGGGATGGTTCCTGAAGTGGGAGCGCTCCCACCCACCCCTTCGAAGGGAGCACCGCGTGAGCATGGCACCCCCTCGCGGCGCCCCGGCCCCCGTGCGCGCCCGGCTGCGCGCCTGGTCGGCCCGCTGCGCCGCGCTCGCGACCGCGGCGGCCCTCACCGCCGCAGCGGCGCCGCCCGCCCAGGCGCATGCCGCCGGCAACCCCCTGCAGGGCCCGAGGGCGGCGAAGGTCCGCTTCTTCGTCGAACCCGACACCAACGCCGGACGGCAGGCCCGGGTGTGGGCCGCGCAGGGACGCTTCCACGACGCCGCCCTCATGCGGGCGCTGTCGAAGATCTCCCAGGCGGTCTGGTTCACCGAGGGAACTCCCCAGCAGGTGCAGCGGCGGGTCCGCGAGACCATGCGCCAGGCCCGCCGCCAAGGCGCCGTCCCCGTGCTGGTGGCCTACTACGTGCCGGGACGGGACTGCTCGCAGTACTCGGCCGGCGGCGCCCCCAGCGAGCGGGCCTACCGGGAGTGGATCAACGCCTTCGCCCGCGGCATCGGCGGCGGCCGGGCCGTGGTGATCGTCGAACCCGACGGGCTGGCCCTGCTGTCCAGCGAGCCGTGGTGCAACGAAGGCGGCGGCGGCTCCACCGGCCGGCCGGAGGACATGTCGCTGGTCGAGCAGCGCTTCCGGGAGATCGACCACGCCATCACCACCTTCGCCAAGCTCCCCAACACCGGCGTGTACGTGGACGCCGGCCACTCGGCCTGGCAGCCGCTCAACGACTACGACGCCGGCTACGGCGAGCCGCGCGCCCAGCTCGGCATCGTCAGCCGCCTGCTGCGCGGCGGCGTCGCCAAGGCCGACGGGTTCGTGCTGAACGTCTCCAACTACCGGGCCGACGCCGAGCTGATCGACTACGGCGTCCGGGTCTCCAAGTGCCTGTGGCTGCGCCGCAGCACCGGCGCGCGCGAGTGCACCGACGCCGACCTGGCCGCCGTGCCCGACGGCCGGCGCGACCTGACCCCCTTCGTCCTGGACACCAGCCGCAACGGCCGGGGGCCGTGGACGGCGCCGGAGGGCGCGTACCCCGACCCCCAGGAGTGGTGCAACCCGCCCGGCCGCGGCCTGGGCGTCCGTCCCACCACCCGCACCGGCCACCGCCTGGTGGACGCCTTCCTGTGGGTCAAACGGCCCGGCGAGTCCGACGGCCAGTGCACCCGCGGCACCGCCGGACCGCAGGACCCCGAGTACGGCATCGTCGACCCGCCCGCGGGCCAGTGGTGGCCCGAGTACGCCCTGGGCCTGGCCCGGCGGGCCGTGCCACCCCTCAAGTGAGCCGGTCACCCGGGGTTTTCGGGGCGCGGGTCGCGCCCCGAACGTCTTCGGGCACCGGCGTCCCGTGAGGCGGCGGCTCGTTTCGCCCCGCCGGCCGGATGCGGGGGCTTCGGCCGGCGTTCGGGCGTCGGCCACCGCCGACGGCTCGGCCGGGGCGGTGAGCACGGTCCGCCGGGTCGCCGGGGCCACCCCGGCTTGCCGGCCGGCACCCGGCCGACGGCCGCCTCACTGACCCCGGCGTGGGCGGTGATGCCGGCCAGACACAGGAGAGCCGTGAAGTCACTCTTCCCCTGAACCGGCGGTTCCCGCGCCGTCCCACCACACGGCGGTATCGGGGGGAAGGGAGAGGCAATCTCCGTCCGTCTGGACGGGACCACTGGACAGCAGCACCGGACCCGGGGCGGGCACCTGGACCGCGCGTTCTCCCATGTTGATCGCGCACACCAGCGACCGCTGCGCGCAGTCGCGGGAGAACATCAGCGTCTCCGGTGGGGCGGGCAGCCAGCGCAGCGTCCCGTCGCCCAGCGCCGGGTGCTCGCGCCGGATCGCCAGCGCCCGCCGGTACAGCGACAGCATCGACTCCGGGTCGGACGCCTGCCGCTCGACGGTCAGCTCCCGCCAGTGCGCGGGCATGGGCAGCCAGCTGGTGGCGCCCGGCCCGAACCCGAACGGCGGCTCCTCCCCCGACCAGGGGAGCGGCACCCGGCAGCCGTCCCGGCCGGCGTCGGGGTCACGGGCGCGCTGGGGATCCTTCAGGTACTCCTCCGGCAGGTCCTCCACCTCGGCCAGCCCCAGCTCCTCGCCCTGGTAGATATAGGCCGAGCCGGGCAGCGCCAGCGTCAGCAGCGCCGCCGCGCGGGCCCGCCGCAACCCCGGCTCGCCGCCGCCGTAACGGGTGACATGCCGCTTGACGTCGTGGTTGGACAGCACCCAGGTGGTGGGGGCGCCGACCAGGGCGGCGGTGCGCAGCGACTCGGTGATCACCTCGCGTTTGGCGTCGGCGTCCCAGCCGGCGGTCAGGTAGTGGAAATTGAACGCCTGGTGCAGCTCGTCCGGGCGCACGTAGGCGGCCAGCCGCTCGGGGGTGGGCGCCCACGCCTCGGCCACCCCGATCCGCTCCCCGGGGTAGGAGTCCAGCAGCCGCCGCCAGGACCGGTGGATCTCGTGCACCCCGTCCTGGTCGAAGTAGGGCAGCACGTTGTCGCCCAGCATGGTGACCTGCCCGCTCCAGCCCACATCGGGCAGGCCGGGGGCCTTGACCATGCCGTGCGCCACGTCGATGCGGAACCCGTCGACGCCCAGCTCCAGCCAGAACCGCAGCACGTCTGCGAACTCGGCGCGGACCTCGGGGTTGTCCCAGTTCAGGTCGGGCTGCTCGACGGCGAACAGGTGCAGGTACCACTGCCCGTCGGGCACCCGGGTCCAGGCCGATCCGCCGAAGACCGACTCCCAGTCGTTGGGCGGCTGCGAGCCGTCCGGGCCGCGGCCGTCCCGGAAGATGTAGCGGTCGCGGGCCGGGCTGCCGGGCGGGGAGGCCAGCGCCTCGGTGAACCAGGGGTGCCGGTCGGAGGTGTGGTTGGGGACCAGGTCGACGATGATGCGCAGGCCGAGCCGGTGCGTCTCCTCGATCAGGGCGCGGGCGTCTGCCAGCGTCCCGAACAGCGGGTCCACGTCCCGGTAGTCGGCCACGTCGTAGCCGAAGTCGGCCATCGGCGAGGGGTAGAAGGGGGTGACCCACAGGGCGTCCACGCCCAGCTCGGCCAGGTACGGCAGCCTGCTGCGGATGCCGGGCAGGTCGCCGATCCCGTCGCCGTCGGAGTCGGCGAAGCTGCGCACGTACACCTGGTAGATCACCGCGTCCCGCCACCACCGGGCGGCCCGCGCGGGGACGGGCGGGGCCGTGCCGGAGACGTCGACGATGTGTTGCGTCATCGAATTCCTTTGCGTGTAGATGGACGTGGGCACGCGTGCCCGCTCGTCGGTCTTCCTCCACGGTGACCGATGAGACCGCCGCGATGACATGCCGGCGGGGTGCGGTTTTCCTTGACGCCGCCGGCGACGGGCATGCCTGCGACGACGGCCGCTTCCGCAGATGGTCGGGGCGTCCGGAGGCGGGGCAGGCGCCCGCCGCCGGGCGCCCGATGTGATCAGCATTACCCTCCGGGGCATCGTCCCAGCTCAGCGCGGTCCGGCAGATTTACCGCATGACATATGAATTCGACCTGGACACCCGGGTGGAGCCGGACGGCGAGGACGCCTACCTGGCCGACATCACCGACCGCTGGCACACCCCCAATGGAACCCCCAACGGGGGTTACACGCTGGCGGTGTGCCTGCAGGCGCTGCGGCACCGCCTGCCGCTGCCCGACCCGATCGCGGTGTCCGCCCACTACCTGCGTCCGGCCGGGGTGGGCAAGGCCCGGATCACCACCGAGACGGTCAAGACCGGGCGGCGGCTGGCCACCGGGATGGCGAGCCTATGGCAGGACGGCAAGGAGATGCTCCGGGTGGTGGCCTCCTTCGGCGACCTCGACAAGGCGCGGGGCCGGACGCTGGTGCTCGGCCGGGCGCCGCGGCTGCCCGACCCGGAGACCCTCTCCGACGCCCTGGGCGGCCTGTCGATGCCGGGGCTGAGCCTGGCCGGCCGGGTCGAGTACCGCCTGGCGGAACCGCCGGGCTGGATGCGCGGCGAACCGGGCGGGAAGCCGCAGTGGGAGTTCTGGATGCGTTTCCGGGACGGCCGCGAGCCCGACGCGCTGTCGCTGCCGTTCTTCGTCGACGCCATGGCCCCGGCCGTCTTGGACATCGGGGAGGCCTCGCTGACCGTGGAGCTGACCGTCCACGTGCGGCGCCGCCCCGTCCCCGGCTGGCTGGCCTGCCGGGTGAGCACCCGGTACGTGATGGACGGCTTCCACGAAGAGGACATGGAGATATGGGACTCGGCCGGCAACCTGGTGGCCCAGTCCCGGCAGCTGGGCCTGCTCCTCTCCGCCTGATCGCCCACTGGAACGCTCCCGGCGGGCCCGCCGGGAGCGGTGGGCCCGCCGCATCGTTTCAGCGGGCGGCGGCCAGGCACTCGTCGATGGCGGCGGGGGAGAGGATGTGGTCCAGCACCATGGCCGCGCAGCCGGTCAGGCCCGCCGCATCGCCCAGCGTGCTGGGCTCGATCCGCAGCTGACGGGTGGCCAGGGCGGTGGCCCGCTGGTACACCGCCTCCCGCACCCCGGCGATCAGCGGCTCGCCGGTCTCGACCAGATCGCCGCCCAGCACCACCACGGCCGGGTTGAGCAGGTTGACCGCCGCGGCGATCACCTCGCCGATCCGCCGGCCGGCCCGCCGCACCGGCGCCACCGCCGCCGGGTCGCCGCCGCGCACCCGCAGCGCCAGCTCGGCCAGGTCGGCGGCGCCGGTGGCGGCCGTCAGCGCCGCGCCGCCGGCGACCGCCTCCACGCAGTCGAAGTTGCCGCAACGGCAGGGGACGCCCTCGCCGTCGCGGACGGGAATGTGCCCGATCTCCCCGGCGGCACCCAGCGCGCCGCGCTGGATGCGGCCCCCGGCGATCAGCCCCGCGCCGATGCCGGTGGACAGTTTCACGAACAGCAGGTCATCGATCTGGCCCCGGTAGCGGGCCTGGTACTCGCCCAGCGCCGCCACGTTCACGTCGTTGTCGAAGTAGGCGGGCACGGGGAAACGCTCGGCCAGCGCGGGGCGCAGGTCGATGCCGTCCGGCCGCGGCGCCGGGGCCGGCGGGACCAGCCGGCGCAGCGGGACGGGCGCCGTGCCGCCGGCGATCCCGGCGGCGCCGGGACTGCCCACTCCCACGCCGCGCACCGCCGCACGGGTCAGCCCGGCCTTGCCGAGCAGCTCGTCCCAGTGCTCGGTCAGCCACTGCGGCAGCGCCTGCGGATCCGGGTGCGCCGGCAGGTCGGGGTCGGACTGCACCAGGATCCGCCCGGCCAGGTCGCACACGGCGACCTGGCCGCGGCGCTGGCCGAGGTTGGCCACCAGCACGGCGCCGCCGGCGGCGTTGAACTCCAGCCGGGCCGGCGGGCGCCCTCCGGAGGACGGCCCGCCGGGGCGCTCGATGACCAGGCCGCGGGCGATCAGTTCGGAGACGCGGAGCGCGACCGCCGGCCGGGACAGCCCGGTCAGCCGGCCGAGCTCGGCGCGGGTGCAGACGCCCTCACGGATCAGGCGGAGCAAGTCTCCGCTGGTCGAAGGCTGTTTGGGCACTGGGACAGTGAATCACGCCAGGTTCGGCGTGTCGAGTTACACATGTTCGCAATCTTTTGTAACAAAACCTTCATAAGCACGCTTGTGTAAGTTTCCAAAGGGTCGGTAGTTTGCGGTCCGACGCCTTACCTATGGAGCCCTCTCAATGCCGCCAACCCTCCACCCCGTGGTCGCACGGGTGACCGAGCGCATCGCCGGGCGCAGCGCCGCACGCCGCGCCGACTACCTGGCGCGGATCGCCGACGCCGGGCGCGGCAACGAACGCGACGGGCGGGTCAGACCCGCGCGCACCGCGTTGGGCTGCGCCAACCTGGCGCACGGCTTCGCCGCCTGCGCCCCGGCCGACAAACTCGCCCTGCGCGGCGCCGATGCGCCCAACATCGCGATCGTCACCGCCTACAACGACATGCTCTCGGCGCACCAGCCGCTGAAGGACTACCCCGACCTGCTCAAACGGGCGATCGGGCAGGCCGGCGGCACCGCCCAGGTCGCCGGCGGGGTGCCCGCCATGTGCGACGGCGTCACCCAGGGGCGCGCCGGCATGGAGCTGTCGCTGTTCAGCCGGGACGTGGTCGCCATGGCCACCGCCGTCGCGCTGGCCCACGACATGTTCGACGGCGTGCTGCTGCTGGGGGTGTGCGACAAGATCGTCCCCGGCCTGGTGATCGGCGCGCTGGCGTTCGGGCACCTGCCGGCGATCCTGGTGCCCGCCGGCCCCATGGCCTCCGGGCTGCCCAACGCGCAAAAAGCCAAGGTCCGCAAGCTGTTCGCCGAGGGCAAGGCGACGCGGGAGGAGCTGCTGGAGGCCGAGGCCGCCTCCTACCACTCGCCGGGCACCTGCACCTTCTACGGCACCGCCAACTCCAACCAGCTGCTGATGGAGGTGATGGGCCTGCACCTGCCCGGCGCCAGCTTCGTCCCGCCGGGCACCGCGCTGCGCGAGGCCCTCACCCTCGAAGCCGGCCGCCGCATCACCGAGCTGACCGCGCTCGGCGGCTCCTACACCCCCGTCGGCGAGCTGCTGGATGAGCGGGCCTTCGTCAACGGGGTGGTGGCGCTGCTGGCCACCGGCGGCTCCACCAACCACACCCTGCACCTGGTGGCCATGGCCGCCGCCGCGGGCATCGAGCTGACCTGGGACGACTTCGATGAGCTGTCGGCGGTCACCCCGCTGCTGACCCGCCTGTACCCCAACGGCGGCGCCGATGTGAATCACTTCCACGCCGCCGGCGGCACCGGCTTCCTCATCGGCGAGCTGCTGGAGGCCGGGCTGCTGCACGCCGACGCCCGCACCGTCGGCGGCAAGACGCTGGCCGACTACCGGGTGACGCCCGAGCTGGGGGAGGAGGGCGAGCTGGTCTGGCGGCCGGCGCCGCGCGACTCGGCCGACACTTCGGTGCTGCGGCCGGTGGCCGATCCGTTCGACACCCACGGCGGGCTGCGCACGGTCAGCGGCAACCTCGGCCGCGCCGTGGTGAAGGTCTCGGCGGTGGACCCCGCCCACCGCGCGGTGCAGGCCCCGGCCCGGGTCTTCGCCTCCCAGCAGGAGCTGCAGGAGGCCTTCCGGGCCGGCGAGCTGGACGGCGATGTGGTCGTGGTGGTCCGCCACCAGGGGCCGCGCGCCAACGGAATGCCCGAGCTGCACAAGCTCACCCCGCCGCTGTCGGTGCTGCAGGACCGCGGCCACAAGGTCGCGCTGGTCACCGACGGGCGCATGTCGGGGGCGTCCGGGAGCGTCCTGGCCGCCATCCATCTGTCCCCGGAGGCCGCCGCCGGCGGGCCGCTGGCCCGGGTGCGCGACGGCGACCTCATCCGGCTCGATGCGGACGAAGGAGTACTGCAGGTGCTGGTGCCGGAGGAAGAGCTGGCCGCCCGGGAGCCCGCCGCGGCCTCCGGAGAGCAGGTCGGAACGGGCCGTGAGCTGTTTGCGGCCTTCCGCCGGGCGGTGGGCCCGGCCGAGCGCGGAGCGGCGGTGTTCACCTCATGACGGCGATGGCGCCTTCGGCGGAGCGGCCCTGGCTGGTGGCCGACATCGGCGGCACCAACGCCCGCTTCGGGCTCATCCAGGCGCCCGGCGCGCCGCCCAGCCGGGTGCAGGTGCTGGCGCTGCGCGACCACGCCGGGCTGGCCGAGGCCACCGCCACCTACCTGGCCCGGCACGCCGGGGACGTGCGGCCCGGCGCCGCCTGCGTGGCCGTCGCCGGGCCGGTCACCGACGACGGCCGCTTCCAGCTGACCAACGCCCACTGGTCCGGCAGCGCCGAGGAGGTCCGCGCCGATCTGGGGCTGGACCATGTGGAACTGATCAACGACTTCGAGGCGCTGGCGCTGGCGCTGCCCACCCTGCAGCCCGGCGACCTGCGCGTGCTGGGCGAGCGGGCGCCCGGCGGCCAGACCCCCGCGGCGGTGCTCGGGCCGGGCACCGGGCTGGGGGTGGCCGCCCTGGTGCGGGCCGGGGAGCGGCTGGTGGCGATCCCCAGCGAGGGCGGCCATGTCGACCTGCCCGCCACCACCCCCCGCGAGCTGGAACTGGCGGCGATGCTGCGGGAGGAGCACGGCACCGCCGAGGCCGAGCGGCTGCTGTCGGGGGAGGGGATGACCCGGCTGTATGAGCTGATCGCCCGGATGCACGCGGTGCCGGTCCAGCCGCTGTCGGCCGCCCAGATCTGCGCCCGCCGCAGCGACCCGCTGTGCCAGGAGACGCTGGAGACCTTCTGCGCCCTGCTGGGCTCCTTCGCCGGGAACGTGGCGCTGACCTTCGGCGCCCGCGGCGGCGTCTATCTCGGCGGCGGCATCCTGCCGCGCATCTGGGACGTGCTGCGCCGCAGCGATTTCCGCCGCCGGTTCGAGTCCAAGCCGCCCATGGAACGCTATCTGCGGGCCATCTCCACCGCCCTCATCGTCGCCCCGACCCCCGCGCTGGCGGGGGCCGCCGCCCGTCTGGCCTCCCTGGAGCCGGTGTGAACGCCGAAGACCTGCTGAATGTGTGCCCGGTCATCCCCGTGGTGGTGCTGCGGGACGCCGATCACGCGGTGCCGCTGGCGCGCGCCCTGGTGGCCGGGGGCCTGCCCGCCGTCGAGGTCACCTTGCGCACCCCCGCCGCGCTGGAGGCCATCAAGCGGATCGCCGCCGAGGTCCCCGAGGCCGTGGTCGGCGCCGGCACCGTCGTCACCGCCGCCCAGGCCGCCCAGGCGGCCGGCGCGGGCGCCCGTTTCCTGGTCAGCCCCGGCTGCACCGACACGCTGCGGCGGGCGATGACCGACACCGGCCTGCCGTTCCTGGCCGGGGTCTCCTCGGCCTCGGAGGCCATGGCCCTGCTGGAGCACGGCATCACCGCCATGAAGTTCTTCCCCGCCCAGGCCGCGGGGGGCCCCGCCTATCTCAAGGCGCTGGCCGGGCCGCTGCCGCAGGTCCGCTTCTGCCCGACCGGCGGCATCACCCCCCAGACCGCCCCCGACTACCTGGCCCTGCCCAACGTCGGCTGCGTCGGCGGCAGCTGGCTGGCCCCCGAGGAGGCGATGCGCGCCGGCGCCTGGGACCGCATCCGGCAACTGGCGCGCCAGGCCGCGGCGCTGCGCTGATCAGCCCTCGGCCAGGACGCGCACGACCGCCTCGGCGAGCTGCGCGGCGTCGGCCACGCAGCGGTAGTCCACGTGCTCGGGCAGATCGGAGGGCAGGTGGTAGTGCGGCAGCAGCTTGTCCTCGTCCACCGACACCAGGCAGACCGTGGGGTAGCCGTACCGGTTGGGCACCACGCCGTCGGTGCTGTTGCGCGAGCGCAGGCCGCGCAGCAGGGTCACGCCCAGCTCCCGGGCGCAGCGGGCGACCAGGTCGCCGAAGGCGGCGTCGTAGCGCTCCATGCGCAGCGGGCCCTCGGCGTCGAGCATGACCAGCCTGCCCGACCCCACCGTGTCCAGGTTGAGGAACCAGGTGCTCTCGCGGGGCAGCTCGGGGAAGTGGCGGCGGGCGAAGCCGCGGATGCCCTCCTGCAGCGCCTCCTCCGCACCCGCCGACAGCAGCACCACCCGCAGCCCTTCGACGGGCCGCTCCCGCAGCGCCTCGGCCAGCGCGATGAGCACCGCCACCCCGCTGAGGTTGTCGTTGGCGCCCGGCACCGCCCGGCGGGAGGCGATGTCGGCCATCGCCGCCGCGGTCAGCGCGCTCAAGACCGCGCCCGTTCGCCGCACCCTTGCCGAGCCGGTGGCGCTGCCCAGCGCCGCCAGCACCGGCCCGGCCATCGCCGCCCACCACAGCGGCGGGTTCTCCGTCATCCGCTCCACCACGTGCGGGAAACGGCGCGCCAGCCGGCGCTCCAGCCGCTGGTCGAAGATCAGCCCGGACGGCGCCGCGTCGTGGTGGGCCATCACCACCAGCGTCCGCGGGGCCCGGGCGTCGCCCAGCTCGGCCACCACGTTGCAGGCGGTGCGCCGCCGGTCCACCACCCGCCGCGCCAGCTGCCGCCCGTAGGAGATCTCATCGGCCAGCCCGGCCGCGGCCACCGCGCCGCCCAGCGTCCCCAGCACCGGGGAGCGCCCCCCGGCCAGGCCGGCCAGCGCGCCCAGCACGGCCAGCGCGCCCACGGGGCGGGCGTAGGAGGAGAACGCCGGTTCCTCCTCCACCTCGGCCCGGCAGCCCAGCGCCCGCAGCCGGCGCGCGATCAGATGGGCGGCCCGGCGTTCCCCCGGCGAGCAGGGCGGGCGTTCGATCGCGGCCAGTTCCTCGACGGTGGCGCGCAGCCCGCTCTCGGCGGGCCGGGGCACGTTCGGCACCGGGTGCGGCGAGCGCAGAGACATGTGTGAAAGATTCTCACCTTTTCTGCCGCCCGGTCCACCGCCCCGGGACGGATCCGCCGGGGCCGGGCGCGGTCCCTCCGGCCCCGGACGGAGCGAGATCACCGGCCGCACGGCGGGTCATAGGGGAGTCCGGGCACGTACTTGGCCCACTGGGCCGGGGTGATCACATCGCCGACGCTGTGGCACAGGATGCGGGTCATGAACTCCGGATCGGTGTTCCACACATCGACCGTGTCGCTGGTGGACACCAGCAACGGCGTCGGCCCCTGGGAGCTGTAGGACAGGTCCTCGCTCTCCCGCGAGTCGTAGGCGAAAGAGGCCCGGTGAACCGGGGCGTCCGGGTTGCTGACGTCCCACAGCTCGATGTGCGGGGAGGTCTCGCCGGTGAAGGAGGGGGAGGCGGCGGACCCGGCGGTCCAGGCCAGGGTGCGGCCGTCGGGGCTGAAGGCCAGGCCCTTGCCGGAGCCCACCGTGCGCATCAGCACCGGTTCCCCGACGATCCGGTCGCCCTGGACCCGCCACAGGCGGGTGGTGTCCCGGCTGTCGCTGACCGCCAGCAGCCCGCCGTCGGGACGGAAAGCCGAGGTGGCGAAGCCGGAGTCGCCCGCATCCGGGGTGAGCCGCAGGGTCGGGTGCTGCACCGGGCGGCTCGGGTCGGCGGTGTTCCACGACAGCAGCGTGTCGGCGGTGGTGGCGACCAGCAGGTTCCCCTTGGGCGCGAAGGTGACGTCGTAGACCTCGCCGCGCATCGACGTCAGCTGCCGGGGAGCGGCGGGGGTGGACACGTCGAACAGCCTCACCGACGCCGGACCCGTCCTGGCCGGCAGGAAGTCGTTGTTGTCGGCCACGGCCAGGATCCGGCCGTCCGGGCTGAAGGAGACGTCCTCGACGCCGTTGCTGAGGCCGGTGACGGTGCCCACCACCGGGGCGCCGGGCCGGCCGGTGTCGCGCAACCGCACCACGGGCCTGGCGTCGCCGCCCTTGCCCGCCATCTCGCTGACGGCCAGGATCCGGCCGTCCGGGCTGAAGTCGGCGCCCTGGGCGCCGACTTGACCGCTGCCCGGCAGCTCGGCCAGCCGGCGCATGCCCCCTTCGCCGGTCAAGTCCACCAGCAGGCCGAAGTTCGCGCCCTGGATCACCAGCAGCCGCCGGGGACCGCCGCTGAAGCGCGTGGTGACCTGGAAACCGGACGGGACCGTGCCGTAGGTGGCCACCGAGCTCAGCCGCAGGGTGTTCTCGACATACCACAAGTAGACGCCCCCATAGGTGGCGTGCAGCAGCCGGTGGCCGCGCGAGGCGAACAGCGCCGGGCCGGTCCGCCCCGCCGAGTCGCCCATCCCGGCCAGCCGGTTGACCAGCCTCGGCTGCGTGGGGGAGGGGAGGTTCCACAGCAGCGTGTCCCGGTTGCAGACGGTGGCCAGCGTCTTGCCGTCCGGGCTGAAGGCGGTCGAGAGCAGCTCCCCCGGGCAGTTGAAGGCCGCCCCCTCCTTCTTCGCCGCGGCCAGGCGCCGCGGCTTGCCCGGGTTCTGCACGTCCCACAGGCGGAACACGATGTCCTTGGAGTCTCCCGGGCCGGCCAGCGTCTTGCCGTCCGGGCTGAAGGAGACCCGGCGCAGGATCTTCTCCTGCGACAGCCGAGCGTTCGGCTCCCCGCCGGCGATCTTCGCCAGCGCGGAGGTGCGCTCGGGGTCGAGGGGGTCCCACAGCCGCACCGTGCCGTCCAGGCCGGCGCTGGCCAGCAGCTTCCCCGACGGCGCGAACGCCACCGAGTCCACCGCGCCCTTGTGCCCGGTCAGCGTGCGCAGCGTGCGCGGGGCGCCGGTGGCGGGGATCTCCCACAGCCGCACGCGGCCGTTGCCCAGCCCGAGGGCGAGCATGCGGCCGTCCGGGCTGAAGGCCAGCGAGGCGACCTTGGCCGGCTGATTGGCGGGGACGGTGAGCTCCCGGGGCGCGGAGGGGTTGCTCACATCCCACAGCCGCACCGGCGTCCGGCCCGGCCCGGCGTCGGTGACGGCGGCGGCCACCAGCCGCCCGTCCGGGCTCAGCGCCACGCCCCTGGAGCCGCCGGCGCTCAGCCGGGCCAGGCTGCGGCCCTTGCCGGTGTCCCACAACGCCACGTCGCTGCCCGTGGAGACGGCCAGCCGCGTGGCGTCGGCGTTGAGCGAGATGTCCCAGGCGGGGACCCCGGCGTTGAACACCCCCGGCAGCTCCAGGGAGGAGAACAGCGCCGCGGTGCCGGAGGCCGGGTCGGTCCGGTAGGCGATGATGCTGAGCTGTTTGGCCAGGCCCGGCTGGCTGGAGCGCAGGTTCTCGGCCTCGGAGGCCACCAGGCGGGCCACGGCGACGTCGCGCTGGCGGGCGGTGTCGCGCTGGGCGCGGGCGGTCTCCTTTTGGGCGCTGACGGCGCTCTGCCTGGCCTGCACCGCGACGCCGGTCGAGGCCAGCGCCAGCACCAGCAGCACGGCCAGCGTGACGGTGGCGATCTGCCGCAGCCGGGCGGCGCGGGTCTGGGCCTGGGTGCTGGCGTCCAGGAAGGCCCGCTCCAGCCGGTTGAGCGCCGGACGCTGGTGGTGGGCGGCCCACAGCAGGGCGTCCTGCAGCCGGGTGCCGGTCAGCACGTCCGTGCGGCGCCGCCCGTGGGTGTTCCAGGTGCGGGCCGCCTGGCGGATGTGGCCGTGCCCGACCAGCCCTTGGCGGTCCTGGTCGATCCAGTCGCGCAGGCGCGGCCAGGCGCGCAGCAGGGCCGGCCGCGACAGGGCGATCTGCCCGTCCTCGGTGTGGGTGAGCACCGGGCCGAAGGCGGCCACGATCCGCTGCAGGGCCGCCGTCTGCTCCATCTGGGGCCGGTCGAACAATTCGTCGGCGGGCAGGCGGCGGGAGGCGATGTCGCCGTCCTCGGTGGCCAGCACCAGCCGCAGGAACAGCTCGGGGACCAGCTCGCGGTCCTCGGCGGATAGGGACTGGTAGATCTGCTCGGCGATCTGGCCCAGCGCCGGGTCCTGCGGCCCGGTCTGGGCCAGCTGCTCGGCCTGCGCGGTGCCCGCGGCCATCAGCCCGCCGGTGTCGGCGGAGGGGCCGCCGACCAGCGCCGACAGCAGCGAGCGGGCGGTGGGGCGGGCCAGCGGGTCCTTGTCGAGGGCGGCCTTGACCAGCGGGCGCAGCTTCTCCGGCAGCGGCTCCAGGTCCGGCTGGGTGGTCAGCACCCGGTGCATCACGGCCGGCAGGCTGTCGGCGCGGAAGGCGTGCTCGCCGGTGGCGGCGAAGTAGAGGATCGCGCCCCAGGCGAACACGTCGGCCGCGGCCCCGGCGCGCTTGCCCTGGTAGACCTCCGGCGCCATGTACACCGGGGTCCCCGCCGGGTTGCCCAGCGGGGTCAGCGACATCTCCAGGGTGCGGGCGATGCCGAAGTCGATCACGCGCGGCCCGTCCGGGCCCAGCAGCACGTTGTCGGGCTTGAGGTCGCGGTGGATCACCCCGGCCTCGTGGATGGCGGTCAGCGCGGTGGCGATCCCGATCGCCAGCCGGTGCAGGTCGTCCCCGGTGAAGCGGCGCCCCTCCTTGACCACCCGGCCCAGGCTGCGCCCTTCGACGTACTCGCTGACGATGTAGGGGCGGGGCCCGGTCATCTGCACCGACAGGATCTTGGCGGTGCAGAACGAGGAGACCCGCTGCGCCGCCTCCACCTCCCGCGCCATGCGCTCCAGGTCGGCCGCGGCCCCGTCGGGGGCGTGGAACACCTTGATCGCGACTCGGGTCCCGTCCTCGCCGTAGCCCTCGTAGACCACTCCCTGGCTGCCGGCCCCCAGCCGTCCGGCCAGCCAGTACTCGCCCAGCCGTTCCGGATCGCCCGGTTCCAGCGGATCGGCCACGCGGTCACCTCCTCAGACGGACGTCCCGGCCGGTGCCCCCGCGGCCGCCCGCGATCCGCCTGCGGTGGGGAGGACCGTGATCGGCACCGGCTTGGTGCCATGGGACTGCGCCCGTTTCGGACGGCGCGCATCGCACAAGGGGGGCGTTCCGGTACCACCTTCCGATGACCGGCACCGTACCAGTGCTCCGCTGTGTCGCCCATGTCTTCACAGAGAGCACTCGCTGAACCTTCGGCGGCATGCCGTTTCCGCCGGCAAAGACGGGACCTGGGCCGGGAGGAGCGCCGTGACCTGCAGTGTCATGCGTTCGGAGACCGCCGGGGCTCCCGTTCCGGCCTTCCGGGACCGCGTATGGAAGGGCGCGCTCCCCGGCGCCGCGGCCGGGACCGGCCGGCCCGGCGGGCCTGAGGCGGTCCCGGCGTGCGGCGCCGGAGCGGCCCTCAGGCCCCGGACCGGCCGTGGCGAGGTCCCGGGGCCTGAGGGTTCAGCGCCGGATGGCGCGCAGCCGGCGGTGCAGGCGGACGGCGGTGAACAGGCCCGCCGCCAGCCAGAGCACCAGCGCGGCTTTCAGCGCCAGCACGATCCCCGCGGCCGGCCCGGCGGTGAACGCCCCGATCAGGAAGAGCACCAGCAGGATCGGCACCAGCGGCGCCGGGCCGTGGTGGTGCCGGTGGTGCATCAGGTGACGGCCGTGATGGCCATGCGGGTGGTGCCGATGGCCGTGCCAATGCGCCCAGTGCGGGTGACCGGCCCGCGGCCCCTGCCAGGCGGGCTCGGGAAGCCCATGGGGGCCGGGCAGATCCTTGACGATCTCACGCAGGTCGCCCTCGGTCTTGGCGGCCAGCGTCGCCTCCAGGCGCTCGTCGAGTTCGGCGCGGGTGAGGCGGCCCATGGCGAAGTGCTCGTGCAGCGCCTCGGTCACCGCGTCGCGTTCGGCGTCTCCGATGCGCAGGTCCATGCGGTCACTCCTCGGGGTCGTCCTCGGCGAGGATGCGGTACAGCCTGCTGCGGGCGTCGGCCAGCACCTGGGCGGCCTGGGCGACCTGCTCGGGGGAGCCGGCGTGGACGATCTGCATCACCGCCGCTCCGGTCCGGGCGGCCTGCTTGAGCAGGTCGGGCACGCCCTCGCCGTACTCGGGCGTCATCTGCGCCCAGGGCTCGTTCAGCTCCTCGGCGTGCGCGGCGACGTAGGCGCGGCCGGCGTCGGTGAGGGAGTAGGTCTTGCGGCCCTCGTTTTCGGCGGCGCGGATCAGCCCTTCGTCGGCCAGCTGCTGCAGGGCCGGGTAGACCGCGCCGGGGCTGGGCCGCCAGGCGCCGCCGCTGCGCTCGCCGATCCGCTGGATGAGCTGGTAGCCGTTGGCCGGTTCCTCGGCCAGCAGCGTCAGGATCGCCGCCCGGATGTTGCCCTTGCGGGCGCGCGTCCCCTGCCCGGGCGCCCATCCGCCCCAGGGTGCGCCGCCGCGGCCCCACGGGCCGTGGCCGCCCCACGGGCCGGCGCCGAACATCCATCCGAAGCCGGGGCCGTGCACGCCCGGCCCGCAGTGCCGGCCGGCCGCTTTGGCGGCCAGCGCCGCGGCGGCCAGTGCCCAGTGGGGAGCGAAGGTGGCCGAACTCATGTTCTTCACCGCCCTTCTTTGATCTTTCTGAGATCAATCGCGATACGACAACGATATATCTGAAACGTGTCGCCGGTCATCCCGGTTCCCGGTGTAGATAGCTTGATGTCGAGATAAATTGGCAGGTAGCTTGACGTCGAGAGAAAAGCCGCGGAAGTTAGGTCCCCCCAGGGCGCGGCGCGGGCTTCGGCTAGGGCAGGATTCAGAGGGAATACCGATCGCGCCGGACCGTGCCGGCAGCGGTTCAGCAGACGTCAACGCGCCTATAGGGCTCTACAGGGAATGGTCCGCCGCACGCGGGACCCGCGCATGCGGGGCGGGCGTGCGCGCGGCGTGATGGAGGAGGAGTCGTGTCCGCCAACAGCTTCGGCGCCCGCAGCACGTTGCGGGTGGGCGACAAGTCGTATGAGATCTACCGGCTGGACGCCGTCGAAGGCGCGGCCCGTCTTCCGTACAGCCTGAAGGTGCTGCTGGAGAACCTGCTGCGCACCGAGGACGGCGCCAACGTCACCGCCGACCACATCCGCGCGCTGGCCGGCTGGGACCCCTCCGCCCAGCCCAGCCAGGAGATCCAGTTCACCCCCGCCCGGGTGATCATGCAGGACTTCACCGGCGTGCCCTGCGTGGTGGACCTGGCCACCATGCGCGAGGCCGTGCGCGACCTGGGCGGCGACCCGTCCCGGATCAACCCGCTGGCCCCGGCCGAGATGGTCATCGACCACTCGGTCATCGTCGACCACTTCGGCACCCCGGACGCCTTCGAGCGCAACGTCGAGCGCGAGTACCAGCGCAACCGCGAGCGCTACCAGTTCCTGCGCTGGGGCCAGACCGCCTTCGACCAGTTCAAGGTCGTCCCGCCGGGCACCGGCATCGTCCACCAGGTCAACATCGAGCACCTGGCCCGCGTGGTGTTCGCCCGCGACGGGGTCGCCTACCCCGACACCTGCGTGGGCACCGACTCCCACACCACCATGGAGAACGGCATCGGCGTGCTGGGCTGGGGCGTGGGCGGCATCGAGGCCGAGGCCGCCATGCTCGGCCAGCCGATCTCCATGCTCATCCCGCGGGTGGTCGGCTTCAAGCTGACCGGCGAGCTGCCCTCCGGCAGCACCGCCACCGACCTGGTGCTCACCATCACCGAGATGCTGCGCCGGCACGGCGTGGTCGGCAAGTTCGTGGAGTTCTACGGCGAGGGCGTGGCCGCGCTGCCGGTGGCCGACCGGGCCACCATCGGCAACATGAGCCCGGAGTTCGGCTCCACCTGCGCCATCTTCCCCATCGACGCGGAGACCATCGCCTACCTGCGGCTGACCGGCCGCTCCGAGGAGCAGATCGCCCTGGTCGAGGCCTACGCCAAGGAGCAGGGCCTGTGGCTGGACCCCAAGGCCGAGCCGGACTTCTCCGAGCACCTGGAGCTGGACCTGTCCACGGTCGTCCCGTCCATCGCCGGCCCCAAGCGCCCCCAGGACCGCATCGCCCTCACCGCGGCCAAGCAGACCTGGCGGCGCGACGTGCGCAACTACGTCACCGTCGAGGGCACGCTGGATGAGGCCACCGCCGAGTCCTTCCCCGCCTCCGACTCCCCGGCCGTCTCCCACAGCGACAACGGCGACAAGCCGCGCGAGCAGGACGGCGGCGTCCCCGCCCGGCCGCACAAGAAGGTCCCGGTCACGCTGGCCGACGGCACCACCTTCGAGCTCGACCACGGCGCCGTGGTGATCGCCGCGATCACCTCCTGCACCAACACCTCCAACCCGTATGTGATGGTCGGCGCCGCGCTGCTGGCCAAGAAGGCGGTGGAAAAGGGCCTGAGCCGCAAGCCGTGGGTGAAGACCTCCCTGGCCCCCGGCTCCCAGGTGGTCACCGGCTACTACGAGCGCGCCGGGCTCACCCCCTACCTGGACAAGCTCGGCTTCAACCTGGTCGGCTACGGCTGCACCACCTGCATCGGCAACTCCGGTCCGCTGCCGGAGGAGATCTCCAAGGCGATCAACGACAACGACCTGACCGTGGTGTCGGTGCTGTCGGGCAACCGCAACTTCGAGGGCCGGATCAACCCGGACGTCAAGATGAACTACCTGGCCTCCCCGCCGCTGGTGGTGGCCTACGCGCTGGCCGGGACGATGGACATCGACCTGTTCAACGAGCCGATCGGCGAGGGCGCCGACGGCCAGCCGGTCTACCTGCGCGACATCTGGCCCTCCAAGGAGGAGGTCGCCGAGATCGTCGAAAGCTCCATCGGCCAGGAGATGTTCCTGCGCGACTACGCCAACGTCTTCGACGGCGGCCCGCGCTGGCAGGAGCTGCCGGTCCCGACCGGCGACACCTTCTCCTGGGACCCGGACTCCACCTACGTCCGCAAGGCCCCGTACTTCGACGGCATGACCATGGAGCCGGAGCCGGTGCGCGACATCCGCGGCGCGCGGGTCCTGGCCAAGCTGGGCGACTCGGTCACCACCGACCACATCTCCCCGGCCGGCGCCATCAAGGTCGGCACCCCGGCCGCCCAGTACCTGCAGGAGCACGGGGTCGAGCCCAAGGACTTCAACTCCTACGGCTCCCGCCGCGGCAACCACGAGGTGATGATCCGCGGCACCTTCGCCAACATCCGGCTGCGCAACCAGCTGCTGGACGGGGTCGAGGGCGGCTACACCCGCGACTTCACCCAGGAGGGCGCGCCGCAGACGTTCATCTACGACGCCGCGCAGAACTACGCCGCCCAGAACATCCCGCTGGTGGTCATCGCGGGCAAGGAGTACGGCTCCGGCTCCTCCCGCGACTGGGCCGCCAAGGGCACCGCGCTGCTGGGCGTGCGCGCCGTCATCGCCGAGTCCTTCGAGCGCATCCACCGCTCCAACCTGATCGGCATGGGCGTGCTGCCGCTGCAGTTCAAGGAGGGCGAGTCGGCCGAGTCGCTGGGCCTGACCGGTACCGAGACCTTCGACATCATCGGCATCGAGAAGCTCAACGAGGGCGTCACCCCGCGCGAGGTGACCGTCCGCGCCGACGGCAAGGAGTTCCAGGCCATCGTCCGCATCGACACCCCGGGCGAGGCCGACTACTACCGCAACGGCGGCATCATGCAGTACGTCCTGCGCAACCTGCTGCGCAAGTAGTGCGCGCATAAAGCGGCCGGCTGAACGGGTCGTTTCCCTCGCCTGAGGGGAACGACCCGTCTGTTTTCCGGCCACGATGGGCGCAACCCGGCGCCTTGGGAAAGGCGCCGGCAGCACCCCCGACGGGAGCCGGTGACGTGAGACCTGTGCGCGCCGCGGCCGTCCTGGCCGGGCTTTTCGCCCTCTGCGGGTGTGATCTCACCGGGGGAGTCGCCTACCAGCCTCCGCTGCTGCCGATCGTGTTCACCCTCTCCTCCACCGGCGAGTTCGGCGTCCAGCTCGGCCGCGGCATCACCACCCCCTTCGGCAGGGTGGGCGTCGAGACGGCCCTGAAAGAGCCGGACAAGGACGAGACGATCGTGACCATCGCCCGGCAGGGCGAGGCGATGGAGGACAGGTTCAAGATCAAACGCCGTGGATCGATGACGGTGTGCGTGGACGGCCCTTCGATCACCTCCATCTCCTCCGGCGTCATCCGGGTGGTGGTGCCCCGGGAGGCCACGACGGTGCGGGTCGTCGATCCCTCCCGAGCGCACAGCGAGTGCCGGGGCGCCGTCGTGGCCCGCCGGGGGGCTCGGCCCGGCCCTCCGCCCGCCGGCTGGGCACCGCGGCGGCCGCAGGCCGGGCAGCGGCTGGATCCGAGCGCGCTGCCCACCGTCGAGGTCGGGCTGATGGGCCGCCGCCACCGCCTTGCGCTCGTCGACAGGCCCGAGCAGATGGCGCTCGGCATGCGGGAGTGGAGCCCGGCCGACCTCGGCGACCGGTCCGGGATGCTCTACCGCTACCCGTCGCCGCAGGCCGGCGCCCACTCGCTGAGCGGCTACCGCTTCGTCACCGACGTGCTCTTCTTCGATGCGAGCGGCCGTTTCCTGATGGGCTTCACCGGCTGGCCCTGCGCTCAGCCCCCGGCGGTCTGCCCGCGCTACTCCCCGTGGGTGGGTTTCTCGTACGTGATCGAAGCGCCCAGCGGCTACTTGCCCTACCCGGCGCCGGGCGCGTCGCTCACCGTCCACTGACGGGCCCATGCCCGCGGCGGTGCCTGGAAACGGCGGGATGTAACGTTCCACCACGTGCTGCCGGATCCGGAATTTCTGCTGATCGGCGGGGTGGCCGCGCTGGCCGGGGCGATCGTCCAGGGCAGCGTGGGGCTCGGGCTGGGCCTGGTCGCCGCGCCGATCGTGACCCTGCTGTTCCCGTCCCTCATGCCGGGCTCGATGCTGGTCGCCGCCACCGTGCTGCCGCTGCTGACCTTGAGGCGGGAGCTGCGGCACGCCGACCTGAGCGGGCTGCGGTGGGCCTTCTTCGGCCGGGTGGCCGGAACGCCCCTGGGCGTGTGGGTGGTGGCCGCGCTCTCCACCCGGGTGCTGGGCGCCGTGGTGGGCCTGGTCGTGCTGGCGGCGCTGGCGGCCACCGCCTGGTCGGCCCGGGTGCCGCGCAACCCCCTCACGCTCACCGCCGCGGGGCTGGTGGCGGGCGCCACCGGGACCGCCACCGCGATCGGCGGCCCGCCGATCGCACTGCTGTACCAGCGGGAGAGCGGCCCGCGGGTGCGGGCCACGCTGGCGGCGTTCTTCGTCGTCGGCGCCCTGCTGTCGGTGCTGACCCTGGCCGCCATGGGGGAGCTGCCGCCGGTGCAGGTGACCGCGGGGCTGGCGCTGACCCCGTTCGTGGCGGCCGGGTTCTGGCTGTCCGGCCCGCTGCGCCGCTACCTGGACGCCGGCCGCATGCGCCGCGCCGTCCTCATCGTGGTGGGCGTCTCGGCGATGACGCTGATCGTGCGCAGCCTGCTGTGACCGGCCGCCGGTGCGGAAGGCGGATCATCGCGTTACCCTGACCCCTCCGGTGGCCCCGGCCCGTCCGGCCGGGGCGTCGGCGTGTGCGACGGAGCGTGACGGTGGCGAAGAGGCCGACGAGGGCCGAGCTGGAGGCGGCCCGCAGCCGGGTGATCCAGGACGTGCTGCCGGCGGACGGGACGCGGCTGCGGGTGCTGTTCTGCGGGATCAACCCCGGGCTGTATTCAGGGGCGAGCGGGCACCACTTCGCGGGCCCCGGCAACCGGTTCTGGCCCGCGCTGCATCGCTCCGGGTTCACCGACCGGCTGCTGACCCCCGCCGAGCAGACTGAGCTGCTGTCGCATGGGCTGGGGATCACCAACCTGGTGGCCCGCACCACGGCCCGGGCCGATGAGCTGACCCCGCAGGAGCTGCGCGAGGGCGGCCGGCGCCTGACCGCCCTGGTCGAACGGCACCGGCCGCGCTACCTGGCGGTGGCCGGGGTGACCGCCTACCGGACGGCCTTCGGCAGGCCCAAGGCCCGAATCGGGCCGCAGCCTGAGCCCCTGGGACCGGCCAAGGTGTGGGTGCTGCCCAACCCCAGCGGCCTCAACGCGGGCTGGACCCTGGAGCGCATGGTGGCCGAGTTCACCCGGCTGCGCGAGGCGGCGGACGCCGAGGACGACCGGGCGGGCCGAACATCGGCCGGACGCTGAAAGCGCATGGCCGCAGAGTCCGCCCGGCTGCGGCGGCCGAAGACGGCGTGGAGGGCTAGCGGCCCGCATCGAGGGTGGCCGGCTTGGCCGCGGTGGCGAGCATGGCGTGGACCTCGCTGACCAGGGAGGGCGGCGGGATCCACGGGTCCACCCGGCCCAGCGCCACGATCGGGCGGGGCAGCGGCCGCACGTCGGCCAGCCGCCAGTGGTAGCGCTGCGGCTCGGCCCACGGGCCGCAGTCGCAGCGCTCCCCGTGGACCGCCGCCGTGCACACGTCCGTCAGCTCGGCCAGCGCGATCACCGCGCCGAGGGTGGCCAGCGGGTCGCTGGGGTCCCAGCCCGCCGAGCGGATCAGCGGCGAGTCACAGGAGGCCAGGTCCACGCGCATGGAGGCGTGGATGAGCAGCGGACCGCGATAGGCGGTCGGCAGTGCGTGGTTGTAGACGGTCTTGCCGCCTCGTGCGATGGCGAAGGCCCACGGTTGCCGAACGCTGATCGCCTGCACGCGGGTACCTCCCGTGCTCGCTTCATGGCCCCTTACCGGACGACGCTGATCAGCCGTCCGATTTGTAGTGAATTATCTATCTCAAGGCCGTATCCGCCAGACGGACGCCAGGCGAACATGGCCGCCGGGCAAGCCGGAACCCCGCCCTGACCATGGCGAATCGGCCCCGCCGCCGACCGTGGAAGGTGATTTCTCACATCTTCATCGGTGAGACAACCATGAACACCCGGTCACTTGACCGGACGGGTGAAGACCGTTCCGTTCGCGGGGTAATGGCCGCCGCCGCGGGCGGGAATCCCGCCCGCGGCGGCCGGGGCCTCACCAGCTCAGCGCCGGCGGCAGCCGGGAGGGATCGGCGCCGGGCCACTGCTCGGGCGAGCCGAGCGGGGCGAGCTGGGCCATCTGCATCCGAAACCACGGCGACGCCTCGGGCGCCCCGGCCAGCTCCAGGCACTCCGCCCAGGTCTGCCAGCGGGCGTCGGCCACTTCCGCGGGGTTGGGCCGGAGCCGGCGGCCGCTCCAGCGGGCGCGCACCACCGGGCACCGCTCGTGCTCCACCGTCCCGTCGGGCGCGGTGGCGCGGTAGTCGAACTCCGGCAGCACCAGCGTCAGGTCCTCCGCCGTCAGCCCCAGCTCGGTCTCCAGCCGCCGCGCGACCGCCTGCCGCAGGCTCTCGCCGGGAGCCGGGTGCCCGCAGCAGGTGTTGGTCCACACCCCGGGGAAGGTCGCCTTGTCCAGCGCCCGCCGGGTGATGAGCACCCGTCCCTCCCCGTCCGTCACATAGCAGGAAAAAGCGAGATGGTAGGGGGTGTTCCGATGGTGGCTGGCGGCTTTCGGCGCGGTGCCGATCGCCTCGCCCGCCGGATTGAGCAGCACGATCTCCTCAATGCCCATGAACGCGGTGCCCTTCGTCCGGGTGATGCGACGCGTTGTCCGAAGAAGATCGTTCCAGACCGCTTGGCCGATGGATCGGCGGATCCGTGACTAAACTCGGGGCGTCAGGCGATTCGGGGCCTGTGGGGGGATGAGGGCGAGGAGGACGGTGTGAGCGTTCTGGAGTCGATCGACGGTCCCGACGATCTCAAGCGGCTGGATCGGGCGGAGCTGTCCCACCTGGCCGTGGAGATCCGGGACTTCCTGGTCGACGCGGTGTCCAAGACCGGCGGGCACCTGGGGCCCAACCTGGGCGCGGTGGAGCTGACCATCGCGCTGCACCGGGTCTTCGACTCACCCCGCGACAAGATCCTGTTCGACACCGGCCACCAGGCCTATGTGCACAAGCTGCTGACCGGCCGCAAGGACTTCTCCCGGCTGCGCAAGCGCGGCGGGCTGTCGGGCTACCCCAGCCAGGCCGAGTCCGAGCACGACATCATCGAGAACTCGCACGCCTCCACCGCTCTGTCGTACGCCGACGGGCTGGCCAAGGCGTTCGCGCTGCGCGGCGAGCACGACCGGGCCGTGGTCGCGGTGGTCGGCGACGGGGCGCTGACCGGCGGGATGTGCTGGGAGGCGATGAACAACATCGCCGGCGCCGACCTGCCGGTGATCATCGTGGTCAACGACAACGGCCGCTCCTATGCGCCGACCATCGGCGGGCTGGCCCGCCACCTGGCCGACCTGCGCGTCACCCGCGGCTACGAGCGCGCCCTCGACATGATCAAAAAGACGGTGCCGCGCGCCCCGGTGGTCGGCCCGGTCGCCTACGAGGCCCTGCACGGCGTCAAGAAGGGCCTGAAAGACGTGCTGCAGCCGCAGGCGATGTTCGAAGACCTCGGCCTCAAGTACGTCGGCCCCATCGACGGCCACGACATCGAGGCGGTCGAGCACGCGCTGCGCCGCGCCCGCGGCTTCGGCGGCCCGGTGATCGTCCACTGCATCACCCGCAAGGGCTACGGCTACGCCCCCGCCGAGAACAACGAAGAGGACTGTATGCACGGCGGCGGCGCCTTCGACCCGGCCACCGGCCGGTCGGTCGCCAAGGGCGGCGGTCCCAGCTGGACCAAGGTGTTCGGCCAGGAGATGGTGCAGATCGGCGCCGAGCGCTCCGACGTGGTCGCCATCACCGCCGCCATGCTGCACCCGGTGGGGCTGGGCGCCTTCGCCGAGGCCTACCCGGACCGGATCTTCGATGTGGGCATCGCCGAGCAGCACGCGGTGACGTCCGCGGCCGGGCTGGCGATGGGCGGGCTGCACCCGGTGGTGGCCGTCTACGCCACCTTCCTCAACCGGGCCTTCGACCAGGTGCTGATGGACGTGGCGCTGCACCGCCAGCCGGTCACGTTCGTTTTGGACCGTGCCGGGGTGACCGGCGACGACGGCCCCAGCCACAACGGCATGTGGGACCTGTCGATCCTGCAGCTGGTGCCGGGGCTGCGGATCGCGGTGCCGCGCGACGGCGCCCGGCTGCGCGAGCTGCTGCGCGAGTGCCTGGCGGTCTGCGACGGCCCGACCGCGCTGCGCTTCCCCAAGGGAGCGGTCGCCCCAGACGTCGAGGCGATCGACCGCGTCGGCGCCATGGACGTGCTGGCCCGCCACTCCGGCAGCAATGGCGCCCGGGTGCTGCTGGTGGCCGTGGGGCCCATGGCCGCCACCGCGCTGGAGGTCGCCGACCGGCTGGCCGCCCAGGGCATCGGCGTCACCGTGCTGGACCCCCGCTGGGTCAAGCCGCTGGACGCGGCGCTGCCGGTCGAGGCCGGCCGGCACACCATGGTCGCGGTCGTGGAGGACAACGGCCGGGTCGGCGCGGTGGGCGATGCGGTCGCCCGGCTGCTGCGCGACAACCGGGTGGACGTGCCGGTCCGCACCTTCGGCATCCCGCAGGAGTTCCCCGAGCACGCCTCCCGGGCCGAGCTGCTGGCCGACTTCGGGCTCACCCCCCAGGCCCTGGCCCGCGACATCACCGAGGCCGTGGCCGGGACCGGCGAGCCCACCACGGCCGAGCACGTCCACACCTCCCGGGACTGACCGGCACGCCGTCCGCGTGTGATCTTCCAGGCCGGGCGGGAGGCAGGGCCGAGCGGCTCTGCCTCCCGCCCGGCGCGGCGTTCACCGGCAGGCGCGAGTGCCGCACCGCAGGAGGGCCCGCCGCCCTGTTCATGCGGCGCTCAGACGCCCTGGGAGGTCTCCAGGTGCCAGTAATGGTCGATGCACGCCTCCCGGGTGCCCAGCTCCCGTCCGACATAGCTCCAGCGGCCGCGCAGCATCCACGGCCGTCCGGTGCCGTCTTGGACGAACACCTGCAGGGGGAAGGCGGCGTTGCGGGCCCGGATCGCGCCTGTGGAATCTCGGGTGTCCCACAGTTCGGGCCGGGCCTCGCAGCGCACGCCCATCACTCGCGTGCCCGGATCTTGGCGCAGCAGGCCCCGCGTCAGGTCTGAGACCAGCAAGGACACGTAGTCGGGGCCGAGCCAGCGCAGGTCCGGCAGCAGCTCTGGCGGAGGAAAACCGTGAAGCTCAAGACCACCGATCACAGAGCGCACGTTACTGCCCAGTTGTGAGCTCTGTCACTACCCCTGTGGTGGTCTCCAGCGCGGTGCGCGCCGTGCTGGGCGCCGGATCAGCCCCCGTGGCAGGCGGCCCGCATGTCCTCCCAGCGTCCCAGCTTGACCCGCTCGCCGCGGCCCAGCGAACGGGCCAGCTCGATCTCGGCGGCGTCCAGCTTCAGCCACTGGTCGTAGGTGACCGCCCGGCAGCCCCGGGCCTCCAGCAGCTCCTCGATCCGCCGCTGCGGGCGGGGCCGGTCGCCGGCGCCGGCCAGGTCGGCCAGCAGGTTCGCGACGGTCTCGGCGGCGTCGGACTTGTTGGTGCCCACCACGCCGGTGGGGCCCCGCTTGATCCAGCCGGCCACGTACTCGCCCGGCAGGTGCGCCCCGGAGGCGTCGATGACGCGTCCGCCCTCGTTGGGGATGACGTAGGCGCGCTCGTCGAACGGCACGCCCTCCAGCGGGACGCTCTTGTAGCCGACCGAGCGGACCACCATGCCGACCGGCAGCGTCTCGAACGTCCCGGTGCCGCGCACCCGCCCGTTGTCGTCCAGCGCGGTGCGCTCCAGCCGCAGCCCTTCCACGCGCTCGGTGCCCAGGATCTCGGTGGGGGCGAGCCAGAACCGCACGTCGATCAGCCGCGGCTTGACCCCCTCCGGCGGCCGGGTCCAGCCGCGCAGCACCTTCAGGTTGCCGCCCACCCGCCGGTCGGAGGCGGCCAGCTCGGCGGAGGCGGCGTCCAGCTCCAGGTCCTCGGGCCGGACGTGGATCTCGGCGTTGTCCAGCTCGCCGAGCTCGCGGGCCTCCTTGGTGGTGAACTTGGCCTGCGCGGGCCCGCGCCGTCCGATCAGGTGGATGCGCCGCACCTTGCTGGTGGCCAGCGCCTCGATGACGTGCTGGGGGATGTCGGTCTCGCGCAGCTCATCGGCGGTCTTGGCCAGGATGCGCACCACGTCCACCGCGACGTTGCCCACGCCGATGACCGCGACCTCCTCCACCGACAGGTCGAAGACGTGGTCGGCGGCGTCGGGGTGGCCGCAGTACCAGTTGACGAAGTCGGTGGCGGCCACGCTGCCCGGCAGGTCCTCGCCCGGTACGCCCAGCTGCCGGTCCACCATCGCGCCGGTGCAGTAGATGACCGCGTCGTAGCACTCCAGCAGTTCCCGGCGGGTCACGTCCCGGCCCAGTTCCACGCAGCCGAGGAACCGCACCGCCGGGTGTTCCAGCACCCGCTGCAGATACCGGGCGATCGACTTGATCGACTTGTGATCGGGCGCCACCCCGTACCGGACGAGCCCATAGGGCGTCGGCAGCCGGTCCAGCACGTCGACCTGAACGTCGCCGTCGCTCTGCTTGACCAGCGCCTCGGCCGCGTACAAACCGGCCGGCCCGGATCCGATCACCGCCACCCGCATGTCAGCCATGGGCGTCATTGTGCCTACCTCGCACCTGAAAGGACACCGTGTCCAGTATCACTTTGACTTCTCTCTATTAGAGAGAGTTGGGAGGGTCCTGATAACGCCCAGTACGCACAGCAGCGGTTTTGTGGATCAGCACCCAGGGGCGCACCCTTGCGTCCCCGCCGCGCGGGACGGGGATTTCGTGGCGGACGGCACAAGCGCCGTCTCACCTTGTGGAAGCGGAGGCGGCTCGCTCGCGGCGGCCCAGCCGGCTGTGCCGGTAGCCGTAGGCGAAGTAGAGCATCGCGCCCAGCGCCATCCACACCCCGAACCGCAGCCAGGTCTCCACCGGCAGGTTCAGCATCACGAACAGGCAGGTCAGCGCCGACAGGATCGGCACCACGGGCACCAGCGGGGTGCGGAAGGCGCGCGGCAGGTCCGGGCGGGTGCGGCGCAGCACCAGCACCCCCATCGACACCAGCAGGAAGGCGAACAGCGTGCCGATGTTGACCAGCTCGGCCAGCGTCGACAGCGGGATCAACCCCGCCAGGATCGCCGCGGCCAGCCCCACCAGGATCGTGGTGCGGTAGGGGGTGCCGAACCGAGGGTGGACCTCGGCCAGCCAGTCCGGCAGCAGCCCATCGCGGCTCATGGCGAACAGCACCCGGCTCTGCCCCAGCATCAAGATCAGCACCACGGTGGTCAGCCCGGCGATGGCGCCCACGCTGATGACGGTGGCCACCCACGGCTGCCCGACGGCCTTGAACGCGTCGGCCAGCGGGGCCTCCTGGCTGAGCCGGGTGTAGTTCTGCATGCCGACCACCACCAGCGAGACCGCCACGTACAGCAGCGTGCAGATCAGCAGCGAGCCGATGATGCCGATCGGCAGGTCCCGCTGGGGACGGCGGGACTCCTCGGCAGCCGAGGCGACGATGTCGAAGCCGATGTAGGCGAAGAACACGATCGCCACCGCCGCGAAGACCCCCAGCCAGCCGAAGCTGACCGGGGTGATGCCGAACAGCACCTGCATCAGCGGCGCCTGCAGCCCCTCGGTCGCCGGGTTGCTCTCCGGCGGCGGGATGAACGGCCTGTAGTTGGCGGCCTTGACGAAGAACAGCCCGAGGAAGATGACCAGCAGGATGACGGCCACCTTGATGGCGACCACGATCTGGTTGAACCGCGCCGACAGCCGCACGCCCAGCACCAGCACGCCGGTCACCAGCAGCACCACCAGCACCGCCGGGATGTTGAAGACCGAGTTCTCCCCGGCCAGCGCCTCGGGCAGCCCGATGCTCAGGGTCTGCAGCAGCGACTGGGCGTAACCGGACCAGCCGACCGCCACCACCGCGGCGGCCAGTCCCAGCTCCAGCAGCAGGTCCCAGCCGATGATCCAGGCCGGGAACTCCCCGAAGGTGGCATAGGAGAAGGTGTAGGCCGAGCCGGCGACCGGCACCGTGGAGGCGAACTCGGCGTAGCACAGGGCGGCCAGCGCGCAGGCCACCGCGGCGATGACGAACGAGAACGCCACGGCCGGTCCGGCGTAGTCGCGGGCCACCCGGCCGGTCAGCACGAAGATGCCGGTGCCGATGATGACCCCCACCCCGAAGACGATCAGGTCGGTGGCCGACAGCTCGCGGCGCAGCCGGTGCCCGGGCTCCTCGGTGTCGGCGATCGACCGCTCGACGGGCTTGGTGCGCAGCAGCCCCACGGTCATCCCCCAAGCGAACGCGGAATCGTCCCTTAGGGATCACCCGCGGTGGACCGATCCAAACCCCTGTGCGGGCCGGTCGCCGCGCGGGCGGGGGCTCCGGCTTCCCCGCCCGCGCGGCCGCCGGTCGCTCCCGGGAGGGGGCGACCCTCAGGCGGGCAGCGAGGCCACTCCCGGTGGCAGGAAACGCCGCCCGGTGACCTGCTGCGACACCCCGATCCGGTCCAGGTAGGGGGTGATGCCGCCCAGGTGGAACGGCCAGCCCGCGCCCAGGATCATGCACAGGTCGATGTCGGCGGGCTCGGCCACCACACCCTCGTCCAGCATGATCCGGATCTCCTGGGCCAGCGCCCGCAGCGCGCGCTCGCGCACCTGCTCCTCGGTGGAGGGGCTGGTGCCGCCGGAGAAGATCTCCACGGCCTCCGGGTCCAGCGTCAGGTCCGGCAGGTAGACCCCCTTCTTGCCGGCGGCCACCAGCTTGGCCAGCTTGCCCGACAGCGGGAAGCGGTCGGGGAAGGCCGCGTGCAGCGTCTCGTTGACGTGCAGCGCGATCGCCGGGCCGACCAGCCCCAGCAGCGTGAACGGCGTCATCGGCAGGCCCAGCGGCGCGGTGGCCCGCTCGGCCACCTCGATCGGGGTGCCCTCGTCCACCGCCGCCATGATCTCCGCCAGCAGCCGCACCAGCAGCCGGTTGACCACGAACGCCGGGGCGTCCTTGACCAGCACGCAGGACTTCTTCAACTGCTTGCCCACGGCGAAGGCGGTGGCCAGCGTCGCCTCATCGGTGGCGCCGCCCCGCACCACCTCCAGCAGCGGCAGCACCGCGACCGGGTTGAAGAAGTGGAAGCCCACCACCCGCTCCGGGTGCTGCAGCCCGGAGGCCATCTCGGTGACCGACAGCGAGGAGGTGTTGGTGGCCAGCACGCACTCGGCCGACACCACCGCCTCGACCTCGGCGAACACCTTCTGCTTGACCGCCATCTCCTCGAAGACCGCCTCGATGACGAAGTCGGCGTCGGCGAAGGCGGCCTTGTCCAGCGACCCGGTGATCAGCCCCTTGAACCGGGAGGCCTCATCGGCGGAGATGCGGCCCTTGGCCAGCAGCTTGTCGATCTCGCCGTGGGCATAGGCCACGCCCTTGTCCAGCCGCTCCTGGTCCAGGTCGGTCATCACGACCGGGACCTGCAGGCGGCGGGCGAACAGCAGCGCCAGCTGACCGGCCATCAGCCCGGCGCCCACCACGCCGACCTTGGTGACCGGGCGGGCCAGCGACTTATCGGGCGCCCCCGCCGGCCGCTTGGCGCGCTTTTGGGTCAGCTCGAAGGCGTACAGCCCGGCGCGCAGCTCATCGCTCATGATCAGGTCGGCCAGGGCCTCGTCCTCGGCGGCAAAGCCCTCGTCCCGGCTTGCGGTGCGGGCGGCGGCGACCAGCTCCAGCGCCCGGTGCGGGGCGGCCTGCGGCTTGCCGGCCAGCGCCGCGCGGGCCCGCTCCACCGCCTCCTCCCAGGCCCGGCCCCGGTCGATCTCGGGCCGCTGCACCTGCACCTCGCCCTTGATCACCCGGGCGGCCCAGCTCAGCGACTCCTCCAGGAAGTCGGCCGGCTCGAACAACGCGTCCGCGATGCCCAGCTCAAAGGCCTGCCGTCCGTTGATCGTCTTGTTGTTGGCCAGCGGGTTGTCGACGATCAGCCGCAGCGCCTTCTCCGGCCCGATCAAGTTGGGCAGCAGGTAGGTGCCGCCCCAGCCGGGCACCAGCCCCAGCAGGCACTCCGGCAGCGCCACCGCGGGCACGCCCGCCGAGATCGTCCGGTAGGTGCAGTGCAGCGCCACCTCCAGGCCGCCGCCCAGCGCCGCGCCGTTGACGAACGCGAACGAGGGGACCGGCAGCTCGCCCAGCCGGCGGAACACCGCGTGCCCCAGCTCGGCGATGGCCTTGGCCTGCTCGCGCGTGGTGATCAGGGGGACGCCCTTGAGGTCGGCGCCGACGGCGAAGATGAACGGCTTGCCGGTGATCCCCACGGCCGCCAGGTCGTCGCGGGCCGCGATCGCATCCAGCGCCTCGCTGAGCGCGCTCAGCCCGCCCGGGCCGAAGGTGTTGGGCTTGGTGTGGTCGTGCCCGTTGTCCAGCGTGATCAGCGCCATCGTCCCGGCGCCGTGCGGCAGCGTCACATCCCGCACGAGGGCCTTGGTGACGACCTCGTCTTTGAACAGGTCCTTGATGTCGCTCACTTGGCCCCCTCCCAGGCGAGGTTCTCCCACAGCACGGTGCCGCCCATCCCCATGCCGACGCACATGGTGGTCAGCCCGTAGCGCACGTCGGTCCGCTCGGCGAACAGCCGCGACAGCTGGGTCATCAGCCGCACCCCCGAGGAGGCCAGCGGGTGGCCGAGCGCGATCGCGCCGCCCCAGGGGTTCACCCGCGGATCGTCATCGGCGATCTTGAAGTGCTCCAGGAAGGCCAGCACCTGGACGGCGAACGCCTCGTTGATCTCGATCAGGCCGATGTCGTCCATGGTCAGCGAGTTGCGGGCGAGCACCTTCTCGGTGGCCGGCACCGGCCCAAGGCCCATGACCTCCGGCTCCACCCCGGCGAAGGCGTAGTCCACCAGCCGCATCCGGGCCTTGAGGCCCAGCTCGGCGGCGACGTCCTCGGCGGCCAGCAGGCAGGCGGTGGCGCCGTCGTTGATGCCGGCGGCGTTCCCGGCGGTGACCTTGCCGTGCGGGCGGAAGGGGGTCTTCAGCTTTGCCAGGTCGGCCATCGTGGTGGTGGGCCGGGGCGGCTCGTCCTCGGTGGCCAGCCCCCAGCCCTTTTCCGCGGAGCGGATCGCGGTGGGCACCAGGTCCGGCTGGATCTTGCCGGCGGCGTACGCGGCGGCGACCTTCTGCTGGCTGCGCACCGCGTAGGCGTCGGCGCGCTCCTTGGTGATCTGCGGGAACCGGTCGTGCAGGTTCTCCGCGGTGCACCCCATCACCAGCGCGGACGGGTCCACCAGCTTCTCGGCCAGAAAACGCGGGTTGGGATCGACGCCCTCGCCCATCGGGTGCCGCCCCATGTGCTCCACGCCGCCGGCGATCGCCACGTCGTAGGCGCCGAAGGCGATGCCGGAGGCGGTGGTGGTGACGGCGGTCATGGCCCCGGCGCACATCCGGTCGATGGCGTAGCCGGGGACGCTCTTGGGCAGCCCGGCCAGCACGGCGGCCGACCGGCCGATGGTCAGCCCCTGGTCGCCGGTCTGGGTGGTGGCGGCGATGGCGACCTCGTCCACGCGCTCGGGCGGCAGCTGGGGGTTGCGCCGCAGCAGCTCCCGGATGGCGCGTACGACCAGGTCGTCGGCGCGGGTCTCGGCGTACAGGCCGCCCGCCTTGCCGAACGGCGTGCGGACGCCGTCGATGAACACGACGTCACGTGCGGTGCGCGGCACGAGTGGTCCCTCTTTCGATGCGGTGGCTGCGTGACGTTGAGCCTCGTGCCCGCCAAGCCAGGCGTCTGTCGGAGCAGGAGCGGGACGGGCACGAGTGCCCACGGCCGCGATGCTACTAGCGAGTAACCCAAAAAGCTACTCGTCAGTAACTAGTTATTCCGTCATCAATCTGTCACGTTCCGTCAAAGGCCCAGCTCGTTCTTCGTCCCGCCGCACGAAGCCGCACGAATCGGACGGCGGCAATGCGACGGCGCCCGGCACGGGCCGGGCGCCGTACGGAGATCGCCGTTTCGGGGCCGGGGAAACCGCGCGGCGGTCTTACAGTTCGCCCTTGGTCTCCAGCCGGATCAAGGCCTTGGCCAGGGGAGTGGCCACCAGGCGGACCTGCCAGTCGCGGGCGCCCAGGGCGCGCAGCGCGCCGCCGACGGTGGCCGGGGACAGCTCGGCCGGCGGCGACCAGGCCAGACGGCGGACCACATCGGGCTGCAGCAGGTTCTCGGCGGGCATGGTGTGCTCGTCGGCCAGCGCGGCGACCACCGTGCGGGCGGTCGCCAGCCGCTTGGCGGCCTGCGGATCGCGCTCGGCCCAGCGGTGCGTGGGGGGCGGCCCCTCGCCCGGCTGGCTGGGCACGGGCAGCTGATCCTCCGGCAGGTTGCGCGCCCTGGTCACCGCGCGCAGCCACACCGACTGGTGGCGGCGCGCCCCCCGGTTGCGCATCGCGGGCAGCGCCAGCAGCTCGGCGGGGGTGCGGGGGGCCTCCAGCGCCAGCTGCACGATCGCCGCATCCGGCAGCACCCGGCCCGGGGACAGGTCCCGCTCGCGGGCCAGCCGGTCCCGGGCCAGCCACACCTCGCGGACGATCGCCAGCTGCCGCCGGGTGCGCACCCGGTGCATGCCGGAGGTGCGGCGCCAGGGGTCGGGCCGCGGCGGCTTGGGCGGAGTGGCCAAGATCGCCGCGAACTCCTCCAGCGCCCACTGCAGCTTGCCGGCCCGCTCCAGCTCCGCATGGAGGGCGTCGCGCAGCTCGATCAGCAGCTCCACGTCCAGCGCCGCATACCGCAGCCAGTCCTCCGGCAGCGGACGGGTCGACCAGTCGACCGCCGAATGCCCCTTCTCCAGCACGAAGCCGAGCACGTTCTCCACCATGGAGCCCAGCCCCACCTTGGGGTGCCCCAGCAGCCGCCCGGCCAGCTCGGTGTCGAACAATCGCCGCGGCCGCAGCCCCACCTCGGCCAGGCACGGCAGGTCCTGGTTGGCGGCGTGCAGCACCATCTCCGCATCCGCCAGCGCCGCATCCAGTCCCGACAGGTCGGGGCAGGCGATCGGGTCGATCAGCGCCGTGCCGGCCCCCTGGCGGCGCAGCTGGATCAAATAGGCGCGCTGCCCGTACCGGTAGCCGGAGGCCCGTTCGGCGTCCACCGCCACCGGGCCGTGCCCGGCCGCAAACGCCCGGATGACACGTTCCAGGCCGGCGGCGTCGCAGATCACCGGGGGGATGCCCTCACGGGGGTCCAGCAGCGGCACCGCGTCGGCGCGGATGGCCTCGCGTCGGGCGATCTCACGTTCCACCGCGATCTGGGGGTTTTCCGCGGCGGGTTCGGCGGCGGGTTCGGCGGCTTCGGTTTCAGACACTCCCACGAGCCCTACCGTACGTCGTTCACGGCCTTGGACGACGGGACCGATCCGGCAGCGCGCTGACCCCCAGCGGAGGCAGCCCGGCGGCCATGCACATCACCTCGCACCAGGCCCGCACATGCCCGGTCAGATCCGTGCCGGTCGGCGACCAGGACGCACGGATCTCCAGTTCGGTGGCCGAAGGGTCGCCGCCCTTGGTGCCGAAGCTCTCGGAGACCGCCCGGGTGACCGTTCCGGAGGCGTCGGCGTACCCGACCGGCTCCAGCGCCTCGGTCAGCCAGCTCCAGGCCACCCCGCCGATCAGCTCATCGGCGGCGATGTCGGGCTCCAGGTCGGCCTGGATATAGGCGACCATGCGGAAACCGCCGGTCCAGCCGTCGCGTCCAGCCGGGTCGTACAGCACGATCAGCCGGCCGGTGGCGGCGATGTCCTCGGCGTCCCGACAGACCGAGCCGGCCAGCGCCGCGGCATAAGGGGCCAGCCGCTGCGGGGCGGGCATGTCCTCCAGTTCCAGTTCCGGCCGGAGCGGGTCGCCCTCCAGGATCCGGCGCAGCGTGTCACGGGCCCGCCGGAAGGGGGCCGGCTCGGCGGCCGGGTCGGGGGGCGTCTCCCGGGTCATGTCCGGGCCGGCCACGGCGCCGGCGGGGACGACGGGACGGGCGAGAGAAGTAGGCACCGCACGGTCTCGGGGCTCGGGGGCCGTCAGGCGGCCCGGGGGTGGGTGGGGGTGGGATGCAGGCCGGCGGCGGCTCCTTTGGGGTGCACCGCGGCGCCGCCGCGCCCGGCGCGGGCCGGACCGGGGCGGAAAGACCCTGCACAGGGCCGGGCGTCACCGTGGCGGAAACACGGCGGAGCGGTGCTGGACAAGGAAGACCTCCTCCGGCTTCTGACCAGCCCCCACGCTGCCACGGGCGGCCGCCGGAATGCGGGACTTCCTGCGGCGTGTCCAAAACTCCGTTCAGATGTGCCCGCGGAAGCGGCACCGGTGTGCCGGAGCGCACGGGGGACGTGGGAGCATCGACGCGTGGCTGCCGACACTGCTGATCTTCCAACCGGCCCCGGGCCGTCCCAGAGCGTCTTCGTGAAGGCGTGCCGCCGCCAGGCGGTGCCCTACACCCCGGTGTGGTTCATGCGCCAGGCCGGGCGTTCCCTGCCGGAGTACCTGCGGGTGCGCGAGGGCGTGCCGATGCTGGAGGCCTGCGCCCGCCCCGAGCTGATCGTGGAGATCACGCTGCAGCCGCTGCGCCGGTACGCGGTGGACGCGGCGATCTTCTTCAGCGACATCGTGGTCCCGCTCAAGGCCATCGGCATCGAGCTGGACATCAAGCCCGGCGTCGGCCCGGTGGTCGCCGACCCCATCCGCGACCGCGCCGGCATCGCCGCGCTGCGCCGCCTGACCCCCGACGATGTGCCCTACGTGACCGAGGCGGTGGGCGAGCTGGTGGGCGAGCTGGGCGACACCCCGCTGATCGGGTTCGCCGGCGGGCCGTTCACCTTGGCCTCCTACCTCATCGAAGGCGGCCCGTCCAAGAACCACGACCGCACCAAGGCGATGATGTACGGCGCCCCGGAGCTGTGGGCGGAGCTGATGGGACGCCTGGCCGACATCACCGCCGATTTCCTGAAGGTGCAGATCGCCGCCGGGGCGAGCGCGATCCAGCTGTTCGACTCGTGGGTGGGCGCGGTCGGCCCGGAGGACTACCGCGCCTCGGTGCTGCCCTACACCCGCCGCATCTTCGAGGCGATCGAGCCGCTGGGCGTGCCGCGCATCCACTTCGGCGTGGGCACCGGCGAGCTGCTGGGCCTGATGGGCGAGGCCGGGGCGGACGTGGTCGGCGTCGACTGGCGGGTGCCGCTGGATGAGGCGGTGCTGCGGGTCGGGCCGGGCAAGGCGCTGCAGGGCAACCTGGACCCGGCCGTCCTGTTCGCCCCCTGGGAGGTCATCGAACAACGGGCCAGGGACGTGCTGCAGCGGGGCCGCACCGCCGAGGGGCACATCTTCAACCTCGGCCACGGGGTGCTGCCGTCCACCGACCCCGACCGGCTGGCCCGCCTGGCCGACCTGGTGCACCAGGCGTCCGCCCGCTAGCGCTCAGCCGCCGGTGCGGCGGGCCCGCAGCCTGCGGCGCACCCCCAGCGCCACCACGGCGATCACCGCGATCACCGGCACGAACGGCAGCAGCAGACCGGCCAGCACCGCCACCCCGGTGGCGAGGGTCACCAGCCCCGTCCACCCCATCCGCAGGCCGCCGAGGAAACCGCCGGGCCCTGTCTTCTTCTCGGTCTCCGCGGGAGACGGGGTGACCAGCGTGAGCGTCACGGTGGCATGGGCGGTGCGGCCCCGCAGCGCCTTTTGCCGGGCCTGCAGCGCCTCCAGATCGGCCTGCCGCTGGGCGATCTCCCGCTCGACCGAGATCACCTCGCCGACGGTGTTCGCCCGCTGCATCAGCTTGCGCAGGGACGCCAGCGTCGCCTCCGCCGAACGCACCCGGCTGTCGACGTCGGCGACCTCTTCGGTGACGTCCTCGGCCTGCTGGGTCAGCGACAGCCGCCTGCCCAGCTCGCCGGCCAGCCGCTGCAGCGTGGCCGGGTAGCGGTCGACGGGGATCTTGAAGGTGAGCTCGGCGCGGCGGGCGTCGCCCGAGGTGGACTCGCGGTGCACATGGCCGCCGGCCTCCGTCACCATCTGCTTGGCCCGCTCGGCGGCCCGCTCCAGACCTGCGGCGTCGTCGACCTGCACCCGCAGTGCGGCTTCGTGGATCACCGCACGGTCGTCAGGGGCGATCTTGACCTGCTGCCCGTCCTGCCGGCCCGCGCCGCCGGCGGCCCCCTGCTCCGGCTCCCGGGGACCCTCGCGCTGCGCCTGCGCGGGCGCCCCGCCGCCCTCGGCCGTGGCGGGTCCGGCGTCATGGCCGGTGTTCTGGCTGCAGCCGGTGAGGACGCCCCCCGCCAGGAACGCGGCCAGCAGGGCGGCGCAGACCGTTTTGGGTGGCATCTGGTGTCTCATGGTGGATTCGACGCGGTGAGCCGTGTCACGGACCGTCCCTTTCGGTTGCGATCGGGTCACGGGGCGGGTGCGGCCATATCACGGCCGTGCACGAGCGCCGGTCGGCCGGGGGTGGGTGGGGCAGGGGGGTCGGCGGTCGTCTGGGAAGGTAGATACCGAACCCGCAGGCCGCTCGGAAAAGCCCGCGCGGCCGTAAGGGCGCGGGCCGGGAACGAGGGAACGGACGATGAGGGAGGGCCGTGCCATGGAGCGCCCCGGCTGGACGCAAGGGCCGTCGCGGCCTCATGTCGTGGTCGTCGGCGGCGGGATCGCGGGGCTGAGCGCGGCCCGTTTCCTGGTCCACGGCGGGGCGCGCGTCACCGTGCTGGAGGGCGGCCCGCAGATCGGCGGCAAGCTGCGGGTCAGCCGGGTCGCCGGGCTGCCGGTGGACGAGGGCGCCGAGTCGCTGCTGACGCGCCGCCCCGAGGGCATGGAGCTGCTGCGCGAGCTGGGCGTGGCGCAGCGGCAGGTGCACCCGGCGGTGAGCGGCTCGGCCATCTACAGCCGCGGCGCGCTGCGCCCCCTGCCCAGCGGCCAGATGATGGGCGTGCCCGCCGACCTGCGGGCGCTGGCGGCCTCGCGGATCCTGTCCCCGGCCGCCCTGGCCCGCGCCGCCCTGGATTTGGTGCTGCCGAAGACCCCGCTGGGCTCGGACGTGTCGGTGGCCGGCTACATCGGCGCGCGCCTGGGCCCGGAAGTGGTCGACCGGCTGGTCGAGCCGCTGCTGGGCGGCGTGTACGCCGGGCGGGCCGAGGAGCTGTCGCTGGAGGCCACGCTGGCGCCGATCGCCGCCGCGGCGCGCACCCACCGTTCGCTGATCGCCGCCGTGCGCAGCCTCAACGGCGCGGCGCCCAAAGGCGCCGGCCCGGTGTTCGCCTCGCTGCCGGAAGGGATCGGAGCCCTGCCCGCCCTGCTGGCCGACTCGATGGGAACCGACTGCCGGATCCGCACCCGGGCGATGGTGCGGCACCTGGCCCGGCAGCCGGACGGCACCTGGCGGCTGACCTTCGGGTCGGCCCATCAGCCCGAACGGCTGGACGCCGATGCGGTGGTGCTGGCCGTCCCGGCGCAGCCGGCGGCGCGGCTGCTGGCCGAGGAGGTCCCGGCGGCCGCCCGGGAGCTGGCCGGGATCGAGTACGCCAGCATGGCCATCGTCACCCTGGTCTACCCGGCGGCCGCCTTCCCGCGCCGGCCCACGGTCAGCGGGTACCTGGTGCCCGCCGTCGAGGGACGTCAGGTCAAGGCGGTGACGTTCAGCTCGGTGAAGTGGCCGCAGCTGGCCGAGCAGGCCCCGGACCTGATGGTGGTGCGCTGTTCCATCGGGCGTTTCGGCGAAGAGCACCTGCTGCAGCGCTCCGACGAGGAGCTGAAGGCCGCTGCGATCGCCGAGCTGGCCCAGGTGTGCGGGGTCGGCGGGCTGCCGGTGGACAGCCGCGTCACCCGCTGGGGCGGGGCGCTGCCGCAGTACGCGGTGGGCCACGCCGACCGGGTGGCCCGCATCCGCGCCGCGGTGGCCGCCGTGCCCGGGCTGGCGGTGGCGGGCGCGGCCTACGACGGGCTGGGCATCCCGGCGTGCATCGCCACCGCGCGGGCGGCGGCGAGCCGGGTGCTGCGGGAACTGGAGAGCCGAGGAGGAAGGGACCATGACCACCGAGAACACCGAAGCGCCGAAGACGCGCGGCGCTAAGGCGCGCGACCTCAACCAGGTCATCCGCTACACCATGTGGTCGGTCTTCCGGGTGCGCCGGTCGCTGGAGCGCCCCGAGGAGGCGGCCGGGGAGGTCGAGGAGCTGCTGGCCCAGGCCGCCGGGAAGGACGTGACCACCCGTGGCGTCTACGACGTCAGCGGTTTTCGGGCCGATGCGGACTTCATGTTCTGGTGGCACGCGCCCACCACCGACGACCTGCAGGAGATCTACAGCCGGTTCCGCCGCACCGCGCTGGGCCGGTGCTGCGAGCCGGTCTGGTCGCAGGTGGCGCTGCACCGCCCCGCCGAGTTCAACAAGAGCCACATCCCGGCGTTCCTGGCCGGGGAGGAGCCGCGGGCCTACGTGTGCGTCTACCCGTTCGTCCGCTCCTATGAGTGGTACCTGCTGCCCGACACCGAGCGGCGCGCCATGCTCGCCGAGCACGGGCAGATGGCGCGCGGCTTCCCGGACGTGCGGGCCAACACGGTCGCCTCGTTCGCGCTGGGCGACTACGAGTGGATGCTGGCCTTCGAGGCCGACGAGCTGCACCGCATCGTGGACCTGATGCGGCACCTGCGCGGTTCGCAGGCCCGCCGGCACGTCCGTGAGGAGACCCCGTTCTACACCGGGCGCCGCAAGCCGGTCGCCGAACTGGTCGCGGCGCTGCCGTGACGAGCCGGCCCCGGCCATCGCAGTGACGTGGCGTAGTCGATCTACTTCTTTAAGTAATGAAAACGTCACGTCGAGCTGTGCGGGAGGTCGCGGATCAGTAGAGTTACGCTGTGTGACTGCAAGAACACGTGGGAGACACGCAAAGCCACCTTCTCCATTGGCCGCTCGGTACGACCGCATGCTGGAGGCCGTGCTCAGCGAACGCAACCGGCGCAAGGTCGTCGCGGTCAGCGCCGCCACGGCCTCGATGCTGGTGATGGCGATGGCCGGGGGAACGGTGATATGGGCGGCGGGCGCCGGGCAGGAGCGGGCCGACGGGCTGCGACTGAACGCCGCCGCCCAGCGCGCCCCCGCCCCCGCGCCCTCCTCCTCCCCCGACCTTGGCCCAATGCCCGCCGCCAAGGCGTTCCTGCAGGCCAAAGACCCTGAGCGCAAGGTCTCCCGGCATGTGGAGGACGTCCGCCGCAGCGGCTCCTACCTGCGGGTCTACACCGACCTGAAGGAACGGGACGCCAACTCCCGCTCGGCGATCTCACTGTGCGAGTGGACGGTCGAGTACCTGCGCCGGCACCTCGGGGAGCTCGAACCGGTCGTGTTCGTGCACGCCGGGGAGAGCGACAACGGGCACGTCGTGCTGGCCAACAAGCAGAGCGCCGACGACGACTGCCGGGTCGGGAAGACCCCCTGAGCCGGGGTCACTGCGGCTCGGCCGGCTCCAAGGTCAGCGAGACGCTGTTGATGCAGTAGCGGTCATCGGTCGGCGTGCCGTAGCCCTCGCCGTGGAAGACGTGCCCGAGATGGGAGTCGCAGCGGGCGCAGCGGACCTCGGTGCGCACCATGCCGTGCGAGCGGTCCTCCAGCAGCACCACCGCGTCGGAGTCGGCCGGGGCGTAAAAACTCGGCCAACCGCAGTGGGACTCGAACTTGGTCTCCGAGCGGAACAGCTCCGCCCCGCACGCCCGGCAGCGGTAGACACCGACCGTCTTGGTGTCGTTGTACTCCCCGCTGAAGGGCGGCTCGGTGCCTCCCTCGCGGAGCACGTGGTACTCCTCGGGGGTCAGCAGGGCACGCCACTCGTCCTCGCTCCTTCGGACCTTCTCCATGCCTTCGACCGTACCCGCTGCCGCATTCGGCAGCCCTTGCGGCGTCCAAGAACGCGCGCCTCCGGCGGGTGCGCGGGAACGGAACGCCGACCGCAGGAAGAGAAGACCGCAAACGAGGAGGTGCCGGTCGCTCCCCCCAAAGCCCGGCACCTCCTCTCTCCACCGTACGAAATGTGCCGCCATCAGCCAAAACGGCCGGCGCACCCCGCCTTACCCGCCCTAGAGCCCAGGCTGGAGGTCTCCTGGGACGCCGGTCGGCAAGCTTGACCGCGGTGCCCGGGGAGCCTTGCCGGAAGCGATGCGACGACCGCCGTTGGAACGGACGTCACCTGGGGGGAACGGGATGGTCATCGCGGCCGGTGAGGCTGTCGGGCGGTCGATGTCCGAGCTATCCGAAAGGTCGCCTATGCCCGACGGTCGTCTCGTACCCAGCCGCCGGACCTTCCTCGTCACCGCCGGGCTGGTGGCGGGCGCGGTCACCGTGCCGTCGCGCGCCGCCGCCCACGCCGCCCCCCGCAGCCGCAGCCTTCCCGCCGACCCGTTCACCCTCGGCGTCGCCTCCGGGGATCCCGACCACGACGGGTTCGTGCTGTGGACCCGGCTGGCTTTGCAGCCGCTGGCCGAGGACGGGCTGGGCGGCATGCCCTCCCGGACGCTGCCCGTTCGCTGGGAGGTGGCCACCGACGAGCGCTTCCGCCACATCGTGCGGCGCGGCTCCGCGGTGGCCCGGCCGGAGGCGGCGCACAGCGTCCACGTGGAGCTGAACGGCCTGCAGCCGGGGCGCGACTATTGGTACCGCTTCCGGGTGGAGCGTTACATCTCCCCGGTGGGGCGCACCCGCACCGCGCCGCGCCCGGGAACCTTCGGCCCGGCCCTGACGATGGCGTTCGCCTCGTGTTCCAACTACGAGCACGGTTATTTCACGGCTTACCGCCGTCTGGCCGAAGAAGACCCTGACCTGGTGCTGCACCTCGGCGACTACCAGTACGAGTACCGCAAGGACACCTACGTCGCCCCCGGCGGCAACCCCCGCGACCACGAGGGCCCCGAGACCGAGACGCTCGCCGATTACCGGCGGCGCCACGCCCAGTACAAGACCGACCCCGACCTGCAGGCCGCGCACGCCGCCGCTCCCTGGCTGGTGGTCTGGGACGACCACGAGCTGGACAACAACTGGGCCGGTGAGACTCCCGAACGTCCGGAAATCCCCCAGCCGAACTTCCCAGAGCGCCGCGCCGCCGCCTTCCGGGCCTACTACGAGAACATGCCGCTGCGCCGCACCTCTGTGCCCCGCGGCATCGACATGCAGCTCTACCGGCGGATCCGGTGGGGGCGGCTGGCCACCTTCCACATGCTCGACACCCGCCAGTACCGCGACGACCAGGCCTGCGGGGACGGCTACCGCGCCTGCCCGGCCGCCTCGGACCCCGAGCGCAGCATCACCGGCCCGGAGCAGGAGAAGTGGCTGCTGAAGGGGTTCCGCGTCTCCAAGGCCCGCTGGGACGTCATCGGCCAGCAGGTCTTCTTCGCCCAGCGCGACAGCGACGCCGGCCCGCTCAAGGTGACCAGCATGGACGCCTGGGACGGCTATGTGGCCTCCCGCGAGCGCATCACCAAGGGCTGGGTGGAGGCCGGCGTCCGCAACCCGGTGGTGCTGACCGGCGACGTGCACGCCCACTGGGCCGGCGACCTCAAGCTCGACTACGACGACCCGGACTCGCCGACGGTCGGCTCGGAGCTGGTGTGCACCTCCATCACCAGCGGCGGCGACGGCGGCGACTCCGACCCCGCCGACCACCCGTTCCTGCAGATCAACCCGCACCTGCGGTTCTACAACAACCAGCGCGGCTATGTGCTGACCAAGATCACCAAGAAGAAGCTGACGGCGCATTTCAAGGTGCTGCCTTATGTGCACGCCCCGGGCGCCCCGGTGCACACCAAGGCCACCTTCGTCATCGAGGACCGGGTGCCGGGCGTGCAGCAGACCTACCTGCGCCCGGTGGAGGGCGCCTCGGCCGCCCGGGCCCAGGATCTGGGGCGGCGGACCGTGCGCGAGGAGACCGTCCGGCCCTGATCTGCGCCCCCTGCCCGAAGCCGCGGACCGGCCCGCGGCTTCGGGCACCCGCCCCAGAGCGCGCCGGAAGCGGCCAATACGCTGGCGGCCATGCGCCGCCTGCTGCCCGAGCCCGCCGCCCGCATCGACCCCTTCGAGGAGTACGGGCGGGTCACCGGCCCCTGGCTGCGGGTCGGGATGGTGCTGAGCGCCGACGGGTCGGTCACCGACGAGCAGGGCTGGAGCGACGGCCTCGGCGGCGCCGCCGACTTTGCGGTCTTCCGGACGCTGCGCGCGCTGGCCGACGCCATCGTGGTCGGCGCCGCCACCGTCCGCACCGGCCGGGTGGGGCCCGCCCGGCTCCGCGACGACCTGCGCCCGCGGCGCGCCGCGCTCGGCAAGCGGGGGCCGGCGCCGATCGTGGTGGTCACCCGCCGGGCCGAGCTGGACTGGCGGCTGCCGCTGTTCACCGCCGCCCAGACCCCCACGCTCGTGGTGACCGCCCGTTCCGCCGCCGCCGCGGTGCCCGCGCACGTGCCGGTGATCGCCGTGGCCGAGACCGGCGAGGGCCTGGATCTGGCCGAGGCGGTGCACCGGCTGCGCGAGGAGCACGGGCTGGCGCACCTGTTGTGCGAGGGCGGCCCGCACCTGGCCGCCGCGCTGCTGCGGGCCGGGCTGGTGGACGAGCTGTGCCTGAACGTGGCCCCCACCTTGATCGGCGGGCGGCACCACACCCGGCTGCTGGCCGACCTGGACGCCCGCGTCGAGCTGCGCCTGAGCGCCGTCTACACCGCAGAGGACGTGTTGTTCCTGCGTTATCTCACCCGCCGGTAGCGCAAGAAAAGGAAACCGTCCTCCTCGTACACGCTCGCCGGCCGCATCCGCAGGGGGCGGGGGAGCGGCGGCCCGGCCAGGATGCGGGAGGGATCCCCGGCGACCAGCATCGGGCTGAGCGTCAGGCACAGCTCATCCAGCACCCCATCGGCGGCGGCGCGGGCCAGGAGCGCCGGGCCGCCCTCGCACAGCAGCCGGCGGTGACCGCGGGCCGCCAGCTCTCGGACCGCCCGGGAGAAATCGATGCCGTCCTCGCCGGCCATGATCACCTCGGCGACCCGTTCGGCGGCCCGCAGCCGCTCGGGCGGGGCGGCCTGTACGGTCAGCAGGACGGTTCGTGCCTTCGGCTCGGTGAACACCGGCGAGTCCAGGTCCAGGTCGAGCCGGCGGGAGACGATGGCCAGCGGCGGGGCCTGCCCCTGCGGCCCGGGCCTGACCGGCCCGTACCCCTCGGCCCGGACGGTCCCGGCCCCGACGATCACCACGTCGGCCATGGCGCGCAGGGCGGCGAACAGCCGCCGGTCGCCGGGCGAGCCGAGCCCGCCGGACCTGCCGTCCACCCAGGCGGCGCCGTCGAGACTGGCGATCATGTTGGCGCGCAGCCACACCCCCTCGGGGGGATAGGCGTACGCCTTTTGAAGCTCGGTCGGATCGGTGGGCAGCGGGCGCACCGAACGCAGGTTAGCCGACCGAGGCAACCATCTCGCCCCGTGAAGCGTGTTCCAGATGGTGCCGGAGAGGAGAACCGTGGACGACGATGCCGAATTCACCCAGTTCGTTCAGACGCGTGGGCTGGACCTGCTGCGTTTCACGGTGGCCCTCACCGGCGACCGCGACCAGGCCGAGGACGTGCTGCAGGGGGCGCTGGAACGGCTGTATGGGCGGTGGGGCAGGGTCAAGCGGCGCGGCGATCCCGAGTGGTACCTGCGGCGCAGCATCATCAACGCGGTCCGCGACGGCTGGCGGGGCCGCCGCCGGCACCCGGAGCTGCTCGGCCTGGAGAACGAGGAGCAGCCCGCGGACTCGGCCTACCTGCCCATCGATGATCTGCTCACCCGGGACGTGGTGCGCAAGGCGCTGGCCGCGCTGCCGCCGCGACAGCGGATGGTGATCGCGTTGCGCTACTGGGGCGGCTACACCGAGGTCGAGACCGCCCGCCTGATGGGCACCTCGGTGGGCACGGTCAAAAGCCAGGCGCACCGGGCGATGCGGGAGTTGCGGGCCCGGCTGGCCAGGACCGAGAGCGCGCGGGGGACGAGACGATGAGCAATTGGCACGATCCGCACCGTCGCCGCGAGCCCGATGATCCGTGGGAGGGCGGTCCGGCCTGGCGGCGGGATCCCGGTGCGGGCGATGAGCTGCCGGAGCTGATCCGCCGGTCCATCGACGAAGAGCTCAAAGGCCTGGTGTTCCCGGGCGCGATGGCCCAGCGGGTGATCCACGGGAGCCGGGCGCGCCGTCCCTGGGGCCGCGCCCATGCGGCCCTGCTGATCGGGGTGACCGTGGTCTCGTGCGCGGGAGTGGTGGGCGGCGCGGCCATCGTGCCCGCCCTGCTGTCCCAGGGGTCCGGCGCCCCCCGCCACGACGGCCCCTTCAGCGCCGCGCCCAGCGTCGTGGTGAGCGCGTCCGCCGAACCCGCCCCAAGCCGCATGGTCGACGTGGGGTACGTGCCGCGGGGATGGCGCCGGGTTCCGCTGCGCGGGGACGAGGTGAGGCGTATACCGGCGAGGCTGTTCGCCGGCCCGGGGGAGGAGCTGCTCTGGGCCGTCCGTTACGAACGGCTGCACGGGACGCAACAGGTGCTGATCATCCGAGCGGCGCTGGTCCGTGACGGGCTCGGCACCTACGGCGGTGCGGAGGAGCGCGACGGCGCGCTGCTGAAGCCCTATCGGGTTCCCATGGGGCGGGCGCTGGCCGTTGCGCCGGTGAAGGGCTCGCGGGCGCACGAGGCGCGGATCTACTGGGAGCCCAAGGAGGGGCTGCTGGTCATCGTTCAGGCGTTCCGGATGCCGTCCGCCGAATTGCGCAAGGTGATCTCCGGTATGCGCGTGATCGCCTGATCTTCTCGGTCTGCTCCCGACGTTTCCCTGCTCCGGCGGCCGGACTGAAGCAAGGAATGTGTTTTGCACATCCTGTGCACCTTGCATGACAAAATGCACAACTTTGCCCCAAGGGCTTCCCCTCGCCGTCTGAGTCCGTAGATTTCTTCTAGATCTTGAAAGGTTGATGTCAAAGGATCACCTGGCGGGAGGGGGCACCGCCCAGGGGAGGGGAGAGCGATGCGTCCAAGGCCTCTCTTGCGACGTGCGGCGGTCGTCGTGGCGGCTCCGCTGGCACTGCTGGGGCTGATGACACCGCCGGCCCAGGCCCGGCAGAGCACCGCGGCCCAGCCCGGTGCGCGGCAGGTGCATCTTCAGGCGCCGCGGGTGCAGGCCCCGGATTTCACCACCGCGGCCAAACGGGCCGTCGCCAAGGCGCTGCCCGGCCATGCGCTCAGTGAGCGCTTCACCTACAACGTCACCTCCTCGCTGCGGCGTTCCCTGAAGGTCCGGGTCGAGCTCGCCGCGTTCCGCGGCAAGGGCCGGGTGATCCTGCTGGCCCGCAGCGTCGGCGCGGCGCGGGAGGTCACCCGCGCCCAGCAGCAGCCCGGAAGTCGGATCCTGGCCGAGCCGACGGTGCGCCGCCCCGGCGCCGGCGCCCGCAAGGCCCTGCTGACCACCACCGCCGACGCCGCGGGACCGGGGCTGACCATCCTGTCGTGGAGCGAACGGCGCGGCGTCAACTACCAGATCTCCGTCAGCGGCCGGGTGAGCCGGGCCGACCTGGTGCGGCTGGCGCAGGCGCTGCCCCGGGACGACACCAAGGTCTCCAAGAAGGTCCGCTCGCTGGTGGCCAAGGCCAAGCCGCCGGTCGACAACGGCGCCGACGCCACCGGCCCCGGCAAGGGCGGGGTCGGCGCCCAGGGGACCGGCAACAAGTGGGTGGACGGCGTGGGCATCGCCACCAACGACCTGGGCGATGAGGCCACGCTGTGCAACGGCTGCACCTACTGGAGCGGCAACTACGCCGGGATGATCCAGTACTTCCTGTACGCCGACAACAGGATGAGCCGCTCGTCGATCGACTGCATGTTCGGCAGCCAGACCGCCTCGGCGGTGGCCTCCTGGCAGGCCGCCCGCGGCCTGGCGGCCGACGGGATCGTCGGTCCCAACACCCGCGACCGCATGGACAACAAGTTCAGCATGATCGCCGACCACGTGGTCAACTATGTGGGCACCAAGTACATCCTGACCTTCGAACGCAGCGGCGGCGGCTTCTACTACTACGGCGACACGGGCATCAGCTACGGCTACAGCGGCGGACGCCTGAAGGACTGCTGATCCGCCGGCTGCGGCCCCGTCCCCTCGGCGGGGACGAGGCCGGCGCCTTGCGGCCGGCCGGGCGCGTCCCGGCCGGTCACAGCCGGCGCAGCACCATCATCGAACGGCCCGCCACCTCGATCACATCGGCCGCCTTGGCCGTGCGCACGCCCTCCTCGCCGCCGGGCGGGAAGTCGGCGGTGTCCAGCAGGTGCTCCCACCGCTCCCCGAACTCCGGGCCGGGCAGGGTGAACTCCACCCCTTGCGAGTGGGCGTTGATCAGCAGCAGGAACGAGTCGTCGCGCACCCGCCGGCCGCGCGGATCCGGCTCGGTGATCGCGTCGCCGTTGAGGAAGACCCCCAGCGACTTGGCGTAGCCGGCGTGCCAGTCGGAGTCGGTCATCTCGGTGCCCGCCGGGGTCAGCCAGGCGATGTCGCCGAGCTCGCCGTGGCCGCCGCGGCCCTGGAAGAACCGCCGCCGCCGGAACACCGGGTGCTCGCGCCGCAGCCGCGACAGCGTCCGGACGAACTCCAGCAGGTCCTCTTCGGCGTTGTCCCAGTCGACCCAGGAGACCTCGTTGTCCTGGCAGTAGGCGTTGTTGTTGCCGCGCTGGGTGCGGCCCAGCTCGTCCCCGTGGGAGAGCATCGGCACCCCTTGCGACAGGAACAGCGTGGCCAGGAAGTTGCGCCGCTGCCGGGCGCGCAGCCGCAGGATCTCCGGGTCGTCGGTGGGGCCCTCATACCCGCAGTTCCAGGACCGGTTGTCGTCGGTGCCGTCCCGGTTGTCCTCGCCGTTGGCCTCGTTGTGCTTGTGGTTGTAGGACACCAGGTCGGTCAGCGTGAACCCGTCGTGGCAGGTCACGAAGTTGATCGAGGCGATGGGACGGCGGTTGCCGTGGGCGTACAGGTCCGAGGAGCCGGTCAGCCGGGAGGCGAACTCCGGCATCGCCGCATACCCGCCGCGCCAAAAGTCCCGCACCGTGTCCCGGTACTTGCCGTTCCACTCGGTCCACAGCGGCGGGAAGTTGCCGACCTGGTAGCCGCCCTCGCCCACGTCCCACGGCTCGGCGATCAGCTTCACCTGGGAGACCACCGGGTCTTGTTGCACCAGGTCGAAGAAGGCCGCCAGGCGGTCCACATCGTGCAGCTCGCGGGCCAGCGCCGAGGCCAGGTCGAAGCGGAACCCGTCCACGTGCATCTCCAGCACCCAGTACCGCAGCGAGTCCATGATGAGCTGCAGGGCGTGCGGGTGCCGCACGTTCAGGGAGTTGCCGCAGCCGGTGTAGTCCAGGTGGTAGCGCTTGTCGTCATCGCGCAGCCGGTAGTAGGCGGCGTTGTCGATGCCGCGGAAGCACAGCGTCGGCCCCAGGTGGTCGCCTTCGGCGGTGTGGTTGTAGACCACGTCCAAGATGACCTCGATCCCCGCCTTGTGCAGGGACCGCACCATCGCCTTGAACTCCAGCACCTGCTCGCCGAGCTGCCCGGAGGAGCTGTAGGCGTTGTGCGGGGCCAAAAACCCGATGGTGTTGTAGCCCCAGTAGTTGGTCAGCCCCCGCGCCACCAGCGCGTGCTCGGGGACGTTCTGGTGGACGGGCATCAGCTCCACGGCCGTGACGCCCAGGTCCAGCAGATGGTCGATCATCGCCGGGTGGGCCAGCCCCGCGTACGTGCCCCGCAGCTCCTTGGGGATCGCCGGGTGCCGCATCGTCAGGCCCTTGACGTGGGCCTCATAGATCACCGTCTCGTGGTAGGGGATCTTGGGCGGCCGGTCGTCCCCCCAGTCGAAGAACGGGTTGATCACCACGTTCTTGGGCATGTAGGGCGCGCTGTCGTCGGTGTTGAGGGCGTCCGGGTCGTCCAGCCGGTAGGAGAACAGCGACTCGTGCCAGCGCACCTGCCCCTCGATCGCCTTGGCGTAGGGGTCCAGCAGCAGCTTGGAGGGGTTGCAGCGGTGCCCGTTGCGCGGGTCGTAGGGGCCGTGCACCCGGTACCCGTACCGCTGTCCCGGTCCTATGCCCGGCAGGTAGCCGTGCCAGACGAACCCGTCGGTCTCGGGCAGGTCCACCCGCGTCTCAACGCCGTCCTCGTCGAACAGGCACAGCTCCACCCGCGAGGCCACTTCGGAGAACAACGCGAAGTTGGTGCCCGTCCCGTCCCAGGAGGCGCCCAGCGGATAAGCCTCGCCCGGCCACACCTCCGGCATGCTGTCCTCTCCTCGGCTCACCTGGCAACAGCCCCCGATTGTTCCCTACCCGGCCGGCGCTCATGGCCGGTGTGCGGGAACACACCTGTTTACCGCACGGTAGGGAAATCCGCCTAAACCGCGCTTAAGTTGCTTTTCTTCTCTCTCTGGCTCCCCGGGAAACTCCTGGGTCACATGTGACTCGCGTTTTTCGATCTTCTCGGGCGGAAGGCGTCCGTCGCCGATGAAGTCCGCTTCGAAAAAGCGCCGGGATGGGGCGTGCGGCAATGGGCAACCGGCTGTGCTTTCACAGCGTCCCATGTGTGGCAGATCACATCAGCGACCCCAGGAGTACGGCCATGTATCCACCGTCCCGACCACGCCCCACCCCCGACCCCAAGAAGGTCACCGGCCTGGGCTGCCTGGGATGCCTGGGCATGCTGGTCCTGCTCGTCGCCTGCGGAGCCGTCCTCAACGCGGTCGATCCCCAGCCCTCGCCCACCTCGACCGACCGGGCCGCCGCCACCCCGGCGGCCACCGCCTCCGCCGTCACGCCCACCGTCACCCCTGCCGCCACTCCCGTGCCCGCCCCCAGCGCGGATCGGGCCGCCCGCCTCATGTGCGCCTACACCGTCCGGGCCGGGGCGCTGCGCCGCGCCGGATGGACCGGCAAGGCCGAGACCGCGCTGGACAAGGCGATGGACGCCGCGTCCCTGTCCCGCCACCCGGAGGTCGCGGTCCTGGCGGGCCGGACGGACGGCACGTTCGCCAGACGGGCCGGGGTCTGGTGCAGGGTGAACCTGCCGGACGTCACCGCCTCCCCGGTGCCCGAGCGGCCCACGCCCGCCAAGACCACCCGGCGTCCGGCGCCCCGGCCGGAGAACCGGCCGGAGAACCGTCCGGCCCTCCGCACCGTCCGGCCCGGGGCGTTCTGCTCGCCACCGGGAGCGACCGGCATCTACAACGGGCGCATCTACACCTGCAAGGGACCGGGGCAGCCGCGCTGGCGGCGCTGAACGCGCATGGGGGGAGGGGGCGCTCAGCTCGTCCAGATGCCGGGGGGATGGGATTCGGGGGAGAGCCACAGGGACGGCTGGTATCGGCCGAGGGCGGGGTCGCTGCCCGCCTGCCAGGGGTAGCGGCCGGCCGCATCGGGCCACACCGCCTGCAGGAAGGGCAGCGGCGGGTGGCGGTAGAAGCGCAGGGCCTCGCTCAGCAGACGCTCGTACCAGTGGGTGTGCACCGGGCGCAGCACGACCGGGTGACGATCGGTGGCGTCCCGGCGCTCCTGCCCGGCCACCAGGGGGTGACCGGCGGCGGCGCGGTCGCCGAGGTTGTTGACGATGGTCTGCATGTCATAGGGCTCCAGCCCGAAGACCACCAGCTCGGGGGAGCGGAGCGTGTGCCACAGGCCGGCGGTGAAGGCCCAGCCCGGGCGGTTTTCCCGGGGGGAGGTGAGGATGACGCTCCAGCCGTACTGCTTGACGTGGACGATGGTGCGCAGTTCGAACTTGCCCAGCCGGTCGCGGTCGCCGTAGTCGTGGCAGATGATGCACCGGCAGACGGACCCCATGGCCAGAGCTTAAGCGGTGTGATCGTCCTCATGCGGGCCGGTTCGCCTGCAGCGGAGCGGGGACAGCAGGGCCGAGACCAGGTCGCCGAGCGCCTTGCCCGCGCGGTCCCGCTCGGCCGCCGGGTCGGCGGCGACGCAGATGGCATAGCCGGCCTGGAAGACCGCACCGAACAGGGCGTGGGTGAGCGGGTCGGCGTGCTCGGCCGGCAGCAGACCCTCCGCCGCGGCGGCGTGCAGCGCCCTGCGCAGCAGCCGGCGCGCGCAGTGCGGGTCCTCAAAGCTCAGCGACCGCTCCCAGCCCAGCACGGCCGGCCCGTCGCGCAGCATGATCTGCCGCACCTTCGGTTCCAGGCAGGCGTCCAGGAAGGCGTGGAGGCCGGTGATGAGCGCCGAGGCGGTGTCGGCGGCGCCGGCCGAGGCGGCGGCGCAGCGCGCGAAGACCTCCTTTTCCACCTCCTGGTAGACGGCTTCGAAGAGGTCCTCTTTGTCGGCGAAGTGGTGGTAGAGGGCGCCGCGGGTGACGCCGGCGCGGCGGACGATCTCGGTGGTGGAGGTCCCGGCGAAGCCGCGTTCGGTGAACAGGGCGACCCCTGCGGCGATCAGTTGTGCCCGTGTCGCGTCGCCCTGTTCCACCTTGCGGTTCATGGGGTCATGGTAGGAGATGCACGTTCAGCGTCCGGTCCGCGCCGATGGCGGCCGGGTCGCTGCGGCCGGAGGCGGCCATCACGAAGTCCATCGGGTCGGCGGTGATCACCGGGCCGCCGGTGCCGATCTGCTGGGACGGCAGGCCGTCCAGCTCCAGCCGCAGCGGGCCGCGCCCCAGCCGGTGCAGCTCTTGCCGCAGCCAGGCGACGGCGGCGGCCAGTCCCGCGCCGCGCCTGCGGGGCCTGCCCAGCGCCACCAGGACGTCGTCGGTGTGGACGAAGGCGTCGTACCACAGGGTGAGCACCCCGTTGAAGATCGTGCGGCCGGGGACCGGGCTGGGGGAGCGCCACGCCTGCTCGTCCAGCCCGCTCAGGAACCGGATCAGGCGGGGCGCCGCGCCGCGCAGCAGGCCGGCGACCTCGGCGGGGGAGGAGCCGCGCAGCGCCTTGGCCTGCTCGTCGGGGCTGCGTTCGCCGATCGTGCCGTCCAGGGATTCGACGGCGCCGAGCGTCACGTGCCCGGCCACGTCGCGGACCTCCCAGCCGGTGCAGCGGGTGGGGGCGCTCCACTCGGCCTCGCTCAGCGGCTCGATCAGGTCGGCGAAGGCCGCGTACTCCTCGGCCAGTCCCTGAACCAGGTCGGCGGGGGTCGGGTCGTTCGAGTTCATCGCGGGTGATCCCTTCGTCGCGGGGGTTTCCACCATACATACATGCAGTCTGTATGTATAGGGCGCGCGAAGCCTCTCCCGGAGCGGTTCGGTCACTTCCGGAAAGACCGCAGGGACGGCCCTCGAAGACGGATCACAGACCCAGCGGCGCGGGGGCGCCGGCCAGGGCGCGCAGCCGCTCGGCGGGGGAGGGCACCAGGCGGCGCTCGGCCAGGTCGAGCAGGCCGCAGACGCTGCTCACGGTCGCCGCCACCGTGCCGTCGAGCTTGCGCACCTGCTGCTCCACCCGCCAGGTCTTGCCCTCGCCCCACACGAACGCGCAGGTCACCTCGGCCTCATCCCCGCCGCGCAGCTCCCGCAGGTACTTGATGACGGTCTCCAGGACCACCGGCCCGACCCCGGCGGCCACCAGCGTGTCGGGCAGGATCCCGGCCGCCCTGAGGCACTCCCACCGGGCGTGCTCGGCGTACTGCAGGTAGACGGCCTGGTTGAGATGTCCTTGGACGTCCAGCTCATAGCCGCGGACGCCGATGCGCACAGCGAAGGTCACTCGCCAGAGTCTAAAAAGCGCGCCGATCGGCGTCCGCGGCGGTCACAGCGGCGGCTCGGCGTCGGCCCACGGGTGGGCCTCTTCGAGCTGAGTGGCCAGCGACAGCAGCAGCCCCTCCCCGCCCAGGCCCGCCACGAACTGCACGCCCAGCGGCAGGCCGTCGGGGGTCCGGTACAGCGGCAGCGAGATCGCCGGGCGGCCGGTGATGTTGGCCAGCTGGGTGAAGGGCACCGGCGCCAGGTTGGCGGTGATGGTGTCCTTCCACTGCTTGGTCTTCGACAGCGTGCCGGTCAGCCCGAGCAGGAGCAGCGCCCGGCCCAGCAGCCGCAGCAGCGGCGGGGTGGCCAGGGCGCCGATGCGCACCGGCGGGCCGGCCAGCGTCGGGGTGAGCAGCAGGTCGTACTCTTCGTGGAAGGCCGCCAGGGCGCGGGTGTGCTCGTTCCAGCGGTGGTGGGCGAGCAGGTAGTCGGCGGCCTTCACCGAACGGGCCGCGGCGGCCAGCAGCCGGTTGTCCAGCTCGAAGTGCCGGGCCGGCGCCCCCGTCCGGCGGCGGATCTCATCGATGGTGGCGGCGACCTGCGCGCACCACATGGTCAGGAAGTCCTCGGCCAGCTTGCGCCCGTCCACGGCCGGCGCGGCGGGCTCCACGCGGTGACCCAGCTCGGTGAGCATGGTGACGGCGGTCTCGACCGCGGCGACCGCCTGCGGGTCCACCGGCGTCCCGATCGGCGATTCGGTGGTGTAGCCGATGCGCAGCGGCTTGGGCGGACGGCGCGACAGCTCCAGGTAGGAGGTCTCCGGGCGGCGCACCGCATAGGGGCCGCCCGGGTCGACCTCGGCGGTCAGCACGTCCAGCATCACCGCGGTGTCGCGGACCGTGCGGGAGATGACCCCGTCGGTGGCCGCGCCGTGCAGGTACTCGGCGTAGTCGGGGCCGGCGGGCACCAGGCCGCGGCCGGGTTTGAGCCCGACCAGCCCGCAGCAGGCCGCCGGGATGCGGATGGAGCCGCCGCCGTCGCTGGCCCCCGCCACCGGGACGATGCCCGCCGCGACCGCCGCCGCCGAGCCGCCGGAGGAGCCGCCGGGGGTGTGGTCGAGGTTCCAGGGGTTGCGGGTGGGGCCGTTGACCTCCGGCTCGGTGACCGCGGTGGTGCCGAACTCGGGGGTGTTGGTGCGGCCGAAGATGACCAGCCCGGCGTTCAGCCAGCGTCGCACGACCTCGCTGTGGTGGGGCGCGGGCACATCGCGCAGCGCGCGGGAGCCGCAGCCGGTCGGCACGCCGGCGTAGTCCTGGTTGAGGTCCTTGACCAGGAACGGCACCCCGGCCAGCGGGCCGGACAGCGGAGTGGCCGCCCGGGCGCGGGCCTGCTCGTGCATCGGGCGGACGATGGCGTTCACCCGCCCGTCCACCTGCTCGGCGCGGGCGATCGCCGTCTCCAGCAGCTCGCCGGGCGTCACCTCCCCGCGCGCCACCAGCTCCGCCAGACCCACGGCGTCGAACTTGCGGTATTCGCCGTACTCCATGACCACCACCGGAAACTGAGGGGTTGGCTCGGAATCTTTGCCGCACCGCGCAGGCGGGCCGGCCGCGATCTGCAGGCGGTCAGCCCGCCTTCGGGGTCGCCCGCTCGATGATCGGGCCCAGATCCAGCCCGGCCGGCAACGTGCCGAAGGCCCCGCCCCAGTCGCCGCCCAGGCGGGAGACGCAAAAGGCGTCGGCGACGGCCGGGTGGCCGTACCTGACCAGCAGGGACGCCTGCAGCACCAGCGTCAGCAGCTCGGCGACGCGCCGGGTGCGCAGCTCCAGGGTGGCGGTGTCGGTGAGGCTGTCCTTGGCCCGGCGGATCGCCGCATCCAGGTGGCGGTCGGCGCCCGCGGCCTGCTCGACCTCGGCGAAGAACGCCTCCAGGCACTGCGGCTGTTTGGCCATGGCCCGCAGCGCGTCCAGCGCGGCGACGTTGCCCGAGCCCTCCCAGATGGAGTTCAGCGGGGACTCGCGGAACAGCCGCGGCATGCCCGACTCCTCGGCGTACCCGTTGCCGCCCAGGCACTCCAGCGCCTCGGCGGCGTGCGCCGGCCAGCGCTTGGTCACCCAGTACTTGCCCACCGCCAGCGCCAGCCGCTTGAAGGCCGCCTCGGCGGCGTCCCCGCGGATGGCCCGGTCGGCGGCCCCGGCCAGCCGCATCATCAGCGTGGTGGCGGCCTCCGACTCCACCGCCAGGTCGGCCAGCACGTTGCGCATCAGCGGCTGGTCGATCAGGTAGGCGCCGAACGCCTTGCGGTGGGCGGCGTGGTGGGCGGCGACGGTCACCCCCTGGCGCATGCCGGCCGCCGCGCCGATCAGGCAGTCCAGCCGGGTGGAGTTGACCATCTCGATGATGGTCCGCACGCCCCGGCCCTCCTCGCCGACCCGCCAGGCCACCGCGTCCTCGTACTCGATCTCCGAAGAGGCGTTGGAGCGGTTGCCCAGCTTGTCCTTCAGCCGCATGATCCGCATCGGGTTGAGCGAGCCGTCCGGCAGCACCCGCGGCAGCAAAAAGCAGGTCAGCCCGCCCGGCGCCTGGGCCAGCACCAGGAAGATGTCGCACATCGGGGCGCTGGTGAACCACTTGTGCCCGACCAGCCGGTAGGAGCCGTCCGGCTGGGGCGTGGCGGTGGTGGTGTTGGCGCGCACGTCCGAGCCGCCCTGCTTTTCGGTCATCGACATGCCCGCCAGCAGCGCGGCCTTGGTCAGCGGGGGACGCAGCCCGAAGTCGTAGGTGCGCTGGACGAGCAGCGGCTCGTACTGGGCGGCCAGCTCGGGGTTGTGCCGCAGCGCGGGGACGACCGAGTAGGTCATGGAGATCGGGCAGCCGTGACCGGCGTCCACCCGCCAGACGTAGAACTTGGCGGCCCGCGCCACGTGCGCGCCTTCGCGTGAGTCGGCCCAAGGGGCGGCGTGCAGGCCGTGGGTGACGGCCACGGTCATCAGCTCATGCCAGGCCGGGTGGTACTCCACCTCGTCGATGCGGTGGCCGTAGCGGTCGTGCGTGCGCAGGACCGGCGGGTACTCGTTGGCCAGCCGCCCCCACTCCTGGGCCCGGCGGGTGCCGGCCAGCCGGCCCAGCTCGTGCACTTCGGCGGACGCCCAGCCGGCGCCCTCGCGCTCCAGCCCCTCCAGCAGCGCGGGGTCGTCGGCGAGGTCGTAGTCCTCCAGCGGAGGGGCCTGGTTGAACACTTCATGCGTCGTGGCCATGGCTGCTGCTCCCTGGACGGCTTGCTCGCTGCCCCGCCACTGTACAGAACGACATTCGAAAATCCCATGGCCGGTGAACCTTTTTCACCACGCCGTCTCCGCAGGTCGCATGCGAGGGCCGCGCGGCCGGGACGCTGCCGTGATCTGCAACGTCGCGGCATGGAGAACGCAAGGGCTCCCGTCCCCGGTGCCGTGGACCACGTGCCGGAAAAGGCCCGGCGGGTCCTCCTCATGGAGGGGTGATCTCGTCCGCGGGTCGGAGGGCCGGCGCCGGTGCGGGCCGTAACGTCATAGGCATGGAACACCTCACCCCGCATCCGCGGCGTCCGCTCCCGCCGGGTTCGGTGCGCGCCTCGGACGCCGAGCGGGAGGCCGTCGTGGAACGGCTGCGGATCGCCTCGGTGGAGGGACGGCTGACGTTCGCCGAGCTGACCGAGCGCACCGCCGCCGCCTACGCCGCCGTCACCCGCGGGGAGCTGGAGAAGGTCGTCGAGGACCTGCCGGGGGTGGGCGCCCCCGGCGCCGAACCCGCCCCCAGCCTGGTCAGCCGCCGCTTCACCGCCGTGCTGGGCGATGTGCGCGAGCACATCGTCGGCCGTATCGAAGAGGAGCTGAACCTGCTGTCGGTGCTGGGCGACATCGTGCTCGACCTGCGGGACGCCCAGGTGCCGCGCGGCGAGGTCGCCATCGCGGCCGTGGCGGTGCTGGGCGACATCAAGGTCGTCGTGCCGGACGGGGTGCAGGTGCAGATGAGCGGCTATGCGGTGCTGGGCGACCGCCGGGTGAGCCTGCGCCGGCCCGCGGCCGGCCGGGCCGCCCCGGTGGTGCGGGTGTGCGCCCACTGCGTGCTGGGCGACATCGAGATCGTCGACGGCGAGCACGACGCCGCGGCCGGCCGCTCCGTGCGCGACTGGTGAGGGCGCCGCTCACCGTTCCCCGCGCCGGCCGCCGTACTTTTTGTGGACGGCTTGCTTGGAGACCCCGAGCGCCTCGGCGATGCGGGTCCACGGCAGCCCGTGGGCACGGGCCCGCCGCACCTGGACGGCCTCCAGGCGCTCGGCCCGGCGGCGCAGCGCGTTGGCCGCGGCCAGCGCCTTGAGCGGATCCTCATCGGCGGTGGCCTGGCTCAGCCGCAGCAGCTCCTCCACCGCATCGGTGCCGGCCGAGCGGATCACCGGCCGGGCCCCTTCCCGGCGACCAACGGGATCAACGAACCTCCTTCACCGCGACCACGCTCCGTTGCCCACCGGCCGCATGCGCGCGGGCCGGCGGCCCTCCCCGGCGGGGACCCTTCCCCGGCCGCGGCGAAGGCACGCCTGCCGGGTCGGGTGCGCGTTCGCGCCGGCCACGCCAGATCGCCTACCCCGATCGCCACGGCGCAATCCGCCGCCGCGGTCAGACCGCCGCGGCCTCCCCGGCGCCGGCCAGGCACTCGTCGTAGCGGTGCAGCACCACCTCGGCCAGCTCGGGCGCATCGCCCAGCACATCGGAGACCACGGCGGCGCCGGCGGCCAGCGACTCGGCGCGGACCTTGTCGGCGAAGTGGCCGGGGGCCAGGAAGTAGGAGGCCACCGCCACCCGGGGCGCACCGGCGGCCAGCAGCGAGGCCACCGCGTCGGCCGGCAGGGGGCGGGCCGCCGAGGCGAACGCCGGGACCACGTTCCACCAGCCGGCCGCCCGCCAGCCGTGGGCCAGGCCCGCCACGGTGGCGTTGGCCGCCGGGTCGCTGGAGCCGGCCGCCACCAGCACCACCGCGGTGTCCGGGTCGCCGATCGGCACCCCGGCCTCGGCCAGGCGCCGCTCCAGCGCGGCGATCAGCAGCGGATGCGGTCCCAGCGTGCCGGCCAGCCGCATGTGCAGCCGGGGCCGGGCGGTGCGCACCCCCGCCAGCACCCCGGGAATGTCGATCTTGCTGTGGTAGGCCGCCGTCAGCAGCAGCGGCAGCACCACCGCCGCGTCCTCCTGCAGGCCCCGCAGCACCCGGTCGGGGGAGGGCGGGGCGTGGTCGAGATAGGAGGCCAGCACCGGCAGGCCCGGCCGCCGGCGGCGGACCGCCGCCAGCAGCCGCGCCACGGTCAGCGCACTCCGCGGGTCCCTGCTGCCGTGCGCCACCGCCACCAGCGGCACCGGCCGGCCGGTGCGGATCAAAGGTGAATGCCGCATTCGGTCTTGCCCAACCCGGCCCACCGGCCGCTGCGCGGATCTTCGCCCGGCGCCACCGGGCGGGTGCACGGGGCGCAGCCGATGGACGGGTAGCCGTCGTAGTGCAGCGGGTTGACCAGCACCCCGTTGTCGGCGATGTAGTCGTCCATCTCCTGCTGCGTCCAGTTGAGAATCGGGTTGACCTTGACCATGCCGCGCCGGCCGTCCCATTCGACGACCTTGCGGTCGCGGCGGCTGGGGGTCTCCTCCCGGCGGATCCCGCTGAACCAGGCCATGTAGCCCTCCAGCGCCCGGCTCAGCGGCTCGACCTTGCGCAGATGGCAGCACAGGTCCGGGTTGCGCCCATACAGCCGCGGCCCGAGCGCGGCCTCCTGCTCGGCGACCGTGCGGGTGGGGGTCACGTTGATGACGTTGACCGGGTAGACCGCCTCGACGGCGTCGCGGGTGCCTATGGTCTCGGCGAAGTGGTAGCCGGTGTCGACGAACAACACGTCGATGCCCGGCTTGACCTTGGAGACCAGGTGGATCAGCGCCGCGTCCGACATGGAGGAGGTCAGGCAGATGCGGTCGCCGAACGTCGCCACCGCCCAGCGGACGATCTCCAGTGCAGAGGCGCCCTCCAGTGCCTGGGCCGCCGAGTCGGCGACGTCGCGCAGGTCGAGGGCCGGCCGGTCGGTCGAGGTCGCCACAACGGTCGTGGGGGGCATGGGGACTCCTCTCCCGAGGGTGCTCGTCATCGGGTCGTGCGCGAGAGGCCCGGCGGCCCGCGCCGTAGCCGCCGGACCTCTCGCGGCCGTGCCGCCTGCCGTGCCCTGACGGCGGTGAGGCCGGTGGGAACTCATCGGGTGGCGCGGTCTGCGGTGGGCGGGGCGGCCGGGCCGGGCATCGCCACCGCCAGGAACTTCAACCCGAAGGCGCGGGCGCAGGCACGGCAGTGCCAGGTCCCCTCGCCCTCGTAGGGGACCAGGTCCTCATCGCCGCAGTAGGGGCAGTAGAACGGCGCCGCGCGTTCGCTCATCGCCGCCTCGCCTGTCTCATCGCTCGCATCGCTTTGCCGCCTTCGTGGGTGAACGCGCCGCTACTGCAGGTCGGCCTCGTCGGCCCGGTGCACCCAGTCGGCGAAGCTCTCGCCCTCGGCGCGCTGCTCGTCGTATTTGCGCACCACCCGCTCGACGTAGTCGGCCAGACCGTCGGCGGTGGTCTTCAGGCCGCGGACCTTGCGCCCGAAGGAGGCGCCGACCCGGCCGCCCAAGTGGATCTGGAAGCCCTCCACCTGCTCGCCGCTTTCGTCCACCACCAGCTGGCCCTTGAGGCCGATGTCGGCGACCTGGATGCGGGCGCAGGCGTTGGGGCAGCCGTTGATGTTGATCGACAGCGGCTGGTCGAAGTCGGGGAGGCGCTTTTCCAGCTCCTCGATCAGGTCCATGCCGCGCTGCTTGGTCTCGACGATCGCCAGCTTGCAGTACTCGATGCCGGTGCAGGCCATCGTCTGCCGCCGGAACACCGACGGGCGGACCTGCAGGTCGTGCCGGGCCAGCTCGGCGGCCAGCTCCTCGGTGCGCGCCTCGGGCACGTCCAAGATGACCATCTTCTGCTCGGCGGTGGTGCGCACCCGGCCCGAGCCGTACTCGTCGGCCAGGTCGGCGATCACCTTCAGCAGGTCGCCGTTGAGCCGGCCGACCTTGGGCGCGAACCCGACGTAGTAGTTGCCGTCCTTTTGCCGGTGGATCCCCACGTGGTCGCGGTGGGGGAGCGGCGCGGCCGGCTCGGGGCCGTCCGGCAGGGCGTACCCCAGGTACTCCTGCTCCAGCACCTGCCGGAACTTCTCGGCGCCCCAGTCCTTGACCAGGAACTTCAGCCGGGCGCGGCTGCGCAGCCGCCGGTAGCCGTAGTCGCGGAAGACCGAGGTGACGCCCTTCCAGACCTCGTGCACCTGCTCGGGCCGCACGAACACGCCCAGGCTCTGGGCGAACATCGGGTTGGTGGACAGCCCGCCGCCCACCAGCAGCTGGTAGCCGGCCTCCCCGGCGTCGTTGACCACGCCGACGAACGCCACGTCGTTGATCTCCGGCACGGTGCACTGGGAGCTGCAGCCGGAGATGGCGCTTTTGAACTTGCGCGGCAGGTTGGAGAACTCCGGGCTGCCGATGTAGCGGTCGCGCACGTCGCGGATCTGCGGCGTGGCGTCGATCACCTCATCGGCGGCGATCCCGGCCAGCGGGCAGCCGATGATCACCCGGGGGGTGTCGCCGCAGGCCTCGGTGGTGGTCAGCCCGACCGCCTCCAGCGCCTCCCAGATCGCCGGGACGTTTTCGATCTCCACCCAGTGCAGCTGGATGTTCTGCCGGTCGGTGACGTCGGCGGTGCCGCGGCCGTACCGGTTGGAGATGTCGGCGATGACGCGCAGCTGGCGGGTGTCGAGCTGGCCGCCGTCGATGCGGATCCGCAGCATGAAGTAGCGGTCGTCGAGCTCCTCGTCCGGCAGCGCACCGGTCTTGCCGCCGTCGATGCCGGGCCGGCGCTGGGTGTACAGGCCGTACCAGCGGAACCGGCCGCGCAGGTCGGCCGGGTCGATGGAGTCGAAGCCGGTCTTGGAGTAGATGTCGATGATCCGCCGGCGGACGTTCAGGCCGTCATCGTTCTTCTTGGTCTCTTCGTTCTTGTTCAACGGCTCGCGATAGCCCAGGGCCCACTGGCCCTCGCCTCGCTTGCGCCTCACACTGGGTGGCACGGTCGCGTCCTGCTCCTAGATCGGGAAGGGGCGACGCGCGGCACACCGGCAGGCTTAACCGCCGGCTCGACGGTGAGCGGTGCGAGTCAAGGGTGACGCCGGCGCACCACGCGATGGGAACTGCATGGGCGTGGTCGAGCGTCACCGACAGATAGCGCTGCGTACCCGCAGAAAGTCAACGTGCCGGCGCTTCACCAGCGTCGGGTTCGCAGCAGTCATACTCCGACTCTGACATGCCGTCTCAAGGGCTGTCCAGTTTCGTCCACCATGTGGACGAGTGACATCGGTCAACCCTGCCTGACCCAGTTCACCGGCGGTTCGCTCCCTGAAGACCGGCCCTGACCTGCGTTCTGGTCCATCTCGCGCCGACCGCGGATGGCCGGGCGCGTCTGGTGCTGGCAGTCGCACCACGAACCGCCACGGCACTCCTCGTGGCGTCGCTCCCGACAGGAATGGCAGATCACGGCATCATTTTCACCCACTCCGGGGAGTGCTTCGCACCATGCCCCGCCGTCTCGCCCCCGGCGCGGGCCCCCACGGGCGGGACGCGCCGCCCAGGCCCCGGTGATCTCCGTCGTTTCGCCGCCGCGGAGCGTCATAGCCGGCATGAGCGGCGGCATGACGGATCTCTCACCCGGTGGACGGCTGACACCGGCACCGGTCCGCAAGTGTGAATTCAGTCACACGGAGAGTGATGAAGGTGCCGGCGTGGAGGTCGCAAACCCCCGGCCCGCCCGTTCGCGGGTTGCGGATGCGCTGCGGCGGGCGGGCATGACCGGTCCCCGCCGCCGAAGCCGGCCCCCGGACACCGCACCCGTCCCGGATGTTCCCTCCCCGCCGGGCGGCCGGCGCAGGGGAGAGGATCCTCCTGCGGGGGATGGCCCGTCCGTGGGGGACACGAATGCCACGCGCACGCCCCGGCGAACGATCGCCTGGCGGCTGGTCAAGGGCACCGCCGTGGCCGGATTCCGCCACCGGGTGACGGGACTGGCGGCCGAGGCGGCGTTCTTTGCGCTGCTGTCGCTGCCGCCGCTGGTCATCGGGCTGATCAGCACCATGGGGCACCTGCGGGGCGCGCTGGCGGGGGAGACGGTCGCCGACATCCGGGCCTGGCTGATCCGGCAGGCGCACAAGATCCTCGCCGGACCGGCGGTGGACGACGTGGTCACCCCGCTGATCGACGAGGTCATCCGGGGCGGCGGGGTGGACCTCATCTCCGTCAGCTTCCTGCTGTCGCTGTGGGCGGGATCGCGGGCCACCAACGTCTATGTGGACACCATCACCATCGCCTACGGACTGTCCGGGCTGCGCGGGGTGATCCGCACCCGGCTGCGGGCGTTCACGCTGTACCTGATCGGGCTGGCCGTGGCGGTCGTGGTGATCCCGCTGCTGGTGGCCGGGCCCGCCCTGGTGCGCCAGGCGCTGCCGGTGGGCGAGGCGTTCGTGCGGCTGCTGTACTGGCCGGTCGTCGTCACCTTGTCGATCATGTTCCTGGCCACGCTGTACCACATGAGCGTGCCGGTGCGGACCTCCTGGCTGCGCACGGTGCCGGGGGCGGTGCTGGCGCTGGCGATCTGGATCCTGGGCAGCGTCGCCCTGCGGGTCTACTTGGCCGGATCGCTGTCGGGAGTGTCGGTCCACGGCTCGCTGGGCGCCCCCATCGCCGTCATGGCCTGGCTGTATGTGACCGCCCTCGCGGTGCTGATCGGGGCGATGCTCAACGCCGAGATCGACCGGATGTGGCCGTCCGCCGCCACCGCCGCCGCCCGGGCCGCCCGGAGTGACGGATAGGTAAATTCCACTCCCATAACCGCTCTGATTAGGGCAAACATGACGTAATCTCGTTGCACATGACGTCTCGCTCGCAGCCCGGTCTGCTGCGCACCGTGACCGGAAGCGTCCCGGTGCACGCCGTCACCGGAACCGTGCTTCCTCACGAGCATCTGCAACTCGACCTGCGCTGGCCCCAGCGCGGGCTCGCCGCGGTCCCCTCCGACCCCCGCCGCTGGCTGGACGAAGAGCAGGCGGTCACCGCCGAGCTGAGCGGGCTGCGCGCCGAGCACGAGCTGTCCCTGGTCGTCGATCTGACCTGCCAGGGCATGGGCCGCAACGCCGCGATGCTGTCGCGGATCAGCGCCGGCGCCCGCGTGGCGGTGGTGGCCGGCACCGGGTTCTTCACCGAGCCCTTCCACCCCCAGTTCGTGGGCACGGCCGACGAGGACCTGCTCACCGAGCGGATCATGACCGAGATCGAGTTCGGGATGGACGGCACCAGCTCGCTGCCCGGCGTGATCGGCGAGATCGGCTCCTGGGGCGCCGTCCCCACCACGGCCGAGGAGCGCTGCCTGCGCGCGGCGGCCCGCGCCGGCCTGGAATCGGGGCTGTCGGTGGCCACCTATGGGCGGGCCGGGCTGACGCTGCTGGAGATCCTCACCTCGGCCGGGCTGCCGGCCGAGCGGGTGGCGGTCGGGCAGCTGGACCTGGTGGACGACGCCGGGGCCCACCGCAAGATCGCCGAGATGGGCGCCTACGTCTCCTTCGGCTCGCTGGGCCTGGCCGGCCAGGACGCCGCCGCCCTGGGCGCCCGCGTCCGCCACGTGCTGGAGCTGCTGGAGGCCGGGCACGGCGACCGGGTGCTGCTGAGCACCGGAATCTCCCGGATGACGCAGATCAAGCGCTATGGCGGCAGCGGCTACGGCTACCTGATGGATGTTTTCGTGCCCGCGCTGCGCGCCGCCGGGGTCGATGAGGCCGCGCTGCGCACGATCCTGCACGACAACCCGCTGCGCTGGCTGACCGGCACGGCCGGCTGACCGGGCCCGGCCGTTGACCCGGCCCTGACCCGGCGTGGATGTTCGGCGGCCGGTCCGCTGGGAACACCTGCCTGCGCCGGGTGCGCATCGGGTGCGGGCCGCCCGGTGACCGAGGCGCGGAGCCGCCTGCCGCGGCAGGACGCCCGCACGGCGCGTCCGGGCCGCCCGGGCGCCCTCCTCGGGTGAGTGGGCCTTCTTCACCACGTCGTCCCTGCCGGACGGGGCATCGCATGCGGGCCGGCGCCCGGGGACCCCGTGGTGAAAAGGGTTCGGTGATGCCAGGTCACGACGGCTTGCCCGGGGGTGGCGATGCAGGGCCTACCGCGAGCGGTCCGCCGGCTGCCGCCCGTCTTGATCGTGCTGGCCTGGCTGGCCGTCGGCGGGGCGCTGGGACCGTACGCCGGCAAGCTCTCGCAGGTCTCCACCAACGACCAGGCGGCGTTCCTGCCGCAGAGCGCCGAATCCACCCGGGCACTGGAAGAGCAGAAGAAGTTCCAGCAGACCGAGACCTTCCCGGCGATCGTGGTGTGGACCGCCGATCGCGGACGCGCCACCGAAGCGCAGCGCAAGCAGGCGGTCGCGGCGCTCACCTCCCTCAACGGCACACCCGGGGTGGTGGGCGAGGCCGGGGACGGATCGGTGCTGACCTCCTCGGACGGGCGGGCGCTGGCCGGAGTCGTCCAGCTCGAACCCGGGCTGGGGGATGAGCTGCCGCCCACGGTGGAGCGCATCACCCGCGCCGCCGAACGGGTCGAGGGCATGACGGCGCGGGTCGGCGGACCGGCCGCGATCCAGGCCGGCTTCGCGGAGGCGTTCGCCGGCATCGACGGGGTGCTGCTGGGGGTGGCGGTCGGCGCGGTCCTGCTGATCCTGCTGCTGGTCTACCGCAGCCTGCTGCTGCCCTTCGTGATCATTCTCGGGGCGGTCTCCGCGCTGGCCCTGGCCGGCGCGATCGCCTACGCGCTGGCCGACCGGGACGTGGTGCGCGTCGACGGCCAGGTGCAGGGCATCCTGTTCATCCTCGTGATCGGCGCGGCCACCGACTACGCGCTGCTGCTGAGCGCCCGCTTCCGGGAGGAACTGGCCGACCGCACCGCCCATCGCGACCGGGTGGCCGCGGCGGCGGCCGCGCTGCGCCGTTCCTGGGCGCCGATCGTCGCCAGCGCCGCCACCGTGGCGCTGGGCCTGCTGGCCCTGCTGCTGAGCGACCTGACCAACAACCGCGCCCTCGGCCCGGTCGGGGCGATCGGCATCGGCTGCGCGTTGCTGAGCGCGCTGACCTTCCTGCCGGGTGCGCTGGCGCTGCTGGGCCGGGCCGCCTACTGGCCCTCCAAGCCCAAACCGGGCGGGCGGAACGCGTTCTGGCGCAAGGTCGCCGCCGTGGTGGACCGGGCGCCCCGGCGGGTGTGGCTGGGCACCGCGCTGCTGCTGGCCGCGCTGGCCGCCTTCGCCCCGACCTTGGTGGTGCGCAGCACCCCGCTCACCGAGACGTTCGTCGACGACACCTCGGCGGTGGCCGCCCAGCGGGCGCTCGCCGAGCACTTTCCCGCCGGCTTCGGCAACCCCGCCGTGGTCATCGCCGACGCCGACCGGGCCGATGCGGTCATCGCCGCCGCGCAGCGCACCCCGGGGGTCGCCGCGGTGACCCCGCTGACGCGCCCCGGGCCGCCCGGCCCGTCCGGCACGGGCGAGCCGCTGGTGGTGGACGGGCGGGTGCGCATCGATGTGACGCTGCGCGATGAGGCCGACAGCGCCGCCGCCGAGCGCACCGTCCGGCTGCTGCGGCAGCGGCTGCACGCCGTCCCCGGCGCCGACGCGCTGGTCGGCGGGTACACCGCGCAGCGCTACGACACCCAGGTCACCGCCGACCGCGACCGGCGGGTCATCATCCCCGTGGTGCTGGCGATCGTCACGGTGATCCTCATCGCCCTGCTGCGCTCGCTGCCGATCCCGCTGCTGCTCGTGGCGACCGTGGTGCTGAACTTCCTGGCCACCTTGGGCGTGGCGGCGCTGGTCTTTGCGCACCTGCTGGGACTGGACGGCACCGAGCCGGCGCTCGTGCTCTACGGGTTCGTCTTCCTGGTCGCGCTGGGCGTCGACTACAACATCTTCCTGATGTCGCGGGTCCGCGAAGAGACCGCCGCGCACGGCACCCGGCAGGGCGTGCGGCGCGGGCTGACCACCACCGGCGGGGTGATCACCTCCGCGGGGGTGGTGCTGGCGGCCACCTTCACCGCGCTGGTCGTCATCCCGCTGACGTTCATGGCCCAGATCGCCTTCATCGTGGCCTTCGGCGTGCTGCTCGACACGCTGGTGGTGCGCTCTCTGCTGGTTCCCGCGCTGGTCGGTGATCTGGGACGGCGGGCCTGGTGGCCCAGCCGGCTGTGGCGCCGGGCGGACCGGTCCCCGCCGGGCGCGCATCTGGCGGGCGCGCAACTGGCGGGGAGCAAGCCCGTGGCCCACCACGCCAAACCCCACCGCGGCCTGCTGCGCGCCACCGGGGCCCACGCCAAGGTCCACGGCGGCGACGCTCATGAGGTCGGACGCCACCGGCGCAGATGACGCCGTGTCTTTTCCCGGCGTCTTTTCCCCGCCGGCCGGCTTCCGGCGGATTGGCGGTGGCAGGCGGGGTAGGGGCCCAAAGAGCGGCGATCCGGGTAAGGGCGATGAGGCCGCAGAGGTGATCGCGATGGTCTTCACGACGAGCGGCGGCGCCGGCACCGTGCACGTCCGGCTGCCGTTCGCGGACCGGGCGGAGGCCGGGCGGATGCTCGGCGAGCTCCTGGTGCCCTACGACCTGACCGACCCGCTGGTGCTGGCGCTGCCGCGCGGCGGGGTTCCGGTGGCGGTCGAAGTGGCCGCGCGGCTGGGCCGGCCCGACCGGCCGGCCGAGCTGGAGGTGCTGGTCACCCGCAAGATCGGGTACCCGCTGCAGCCGGAGCTGGGGGTCGGCGCCATCGCCGAGGGCGGCGAGCCGGTGTTCGACCACCGGCTGCTGGAACGGCTCGGGCTGACCGAGGAGGACCTGGCGGCGACGGTGGCGGCCGAACGCGCCGAACTGGACCGCCGGGTGCGGGCCTACCGGGGCGGGCGCCCGCTGCCCGACCCCGCCGGGCGTGCGGTGGTCGTCGTGGACGACGGGCTGGCCACCGGCGGCACCGCGCGGGCGGCGCTGCGGGCGGTGCGGGCGCGCACTCCGGCCCGGCTGCTGCTGGCGGTCCCGGTCGGCGCCCCCGAGACCGTCCGGGCGCTGCGGGAGGAGGCCGACGAGGTGGTGGTGTGCGCCGCGCCGGCGGCCTTCCATGCGGTGGGCCAGTGGTACCGGCGTTTCGACCAGCTCACCGACGCGGACGTCAACGCCCTGCTGGCGAAGGGGAGGCGACCGTGACGACGCTGCGGATACCGGCCGGGACCGCGAGTTTGGAAGGCGATCTGGTCGAGCCGCCCGGCGGGCGGGCCGTGGTGGTCTTCGCGCACGGCAGCGGCAGCAGCCGGCACAGCCCGCGCAACCGCCGGGTGGCGGCGTTCTTGAACGAGCAGGGCTTTGGGACGCTGCTGTTCGATCTGCTCACTCCCGAAGAGGGGGAGATGGACGCGCGGACCGCCCGGCTGCGTTTCGACATCGGCCTGCTGGCCGGCCGGCTGGGCCGGGTGGTGGCCTGGCTGCGGGCCGGCCCGGCCCCGCCCTCGGTGGGCCTGTTCGGCGCCAGCACCGGAGCCGCCGCGGCGCTGGTGGCCGCCGCCCGCCGGCCCGGGGACGTGGCGGCCGTGGTCTCCCGCGGCGGCAGGCCCGATCTGGCCGGGCCCGACCTGGCCGAGGTCCGCAGCCCCACCTTGTTCGTGGTCGGCGGTCAGGACCGGCAGGTGCTGGCCCTCAACGAGCAGGCGCTGGAGGCGATGGGCGGGCCGGCCGCCGGGCACCGGCTGGTCGTGGTGCCGGGCGCCGGCCACCTGTTCGAGGAACCCGGTGCTTTGGAGGAGGTCGGCCGGCTGACCGCCCAATGGTTCCGCGAACATTTGTCGGAATAATCCTTTATGTGCGAATCGATGGCGCTCTATTTCCGAGAAACCGGGCGCCTTCCCGAGTGAGCGTCCGCCGTGCCCCGCGCTCTCGCGGGGCACGGCGGACGCATGGGCTTATGCGGGCCTTAAGTATGTGGCCGCACGCGTTCGTCGCATGAGAGTCATGAGTGTGGGGTCTCATCTGTGAACGACGGTGCGTTTGGGGTTTTGCACAGCAGAAGCGTGCATGATCTCGCCCGCAACGGGGTATGAGATCTTATGCGCGCATGCTTTACTCCCGCAGGCGTGCCCGCGAAGCGATGTCGAGCCGGTATGAAAGATGCGTGAAAACACCCGCCCCGCCAAGCCCGTGCGGGCAACGCAAACGGCCCCGGCGAGCGGGGCCGTAACGTTGGGAGTGGCGCACCGGAGGTGCGTGGCGCATGTGCTTTGAACGCACGCCTAGAGCGTCTGGCCGGACGCGTATACCGCTTTCAGGCGGCGTTGGCGCGGCGCATCCGGCGACGGCGCTCGGAGGCGCGCTCGTCCTCGTTCAGCCCGCCCCACATGCCGTACTTCTCGGGCCGGGAGACCGCGTAGTCGAGGCACTCCGTGCGAACGGGACAGCCCATGCAGATCTGCTTTGCCTTGCGCTCACGGATCTCGCGCTCGGGCTGACGCTCGCCGTCAGGCCCGAAGAAGAGCACGAGGTCCTCCCCCCGGCACGCCGCGGCGTCCTGCCAGCCCCAGCTGGGACGAGGGAGGTTTGCCTGACGACGTACCTGAGCCATGGAACACCCACCTTGGTTGGTTGCTGAGCAAATTTCGGACATGGACGCTCTACGTGCAGCTTTTGCGGAAGCGCCGAAAGGTCCAACGTCTGAGAGGTGCCGCTCTGTTCCCCCGGGTCCTGTTTGCGGAAGGAGTCCTGGAGTCGCGCGGCGGGAAGCCCTGTGAAATGGGGCCTGTAGGAGATTACACGAGGGCTGCCCGGTTGAGAAGGGTGATCCCTCTAACAACGTAAGATCTTACGTTCTCCTGACAACCGGGCTCGCAGTCGTGTACTGGTTCTGTCTCTTCGACGGTCACCAGGTAACGCGCGCCGGCAACATCGATGACCGCTTCGTACGGAGATGTCCCGGTCAGGGACTCCACGGAAACCGAGTCCACCCCGAGCACGCCGGTCAGAACGCGCACATGATGTTCCGCGGCTTGCGCCGGCGCCGGCAGCCCGGCCCGCCCGCGCAGTCTCTCCAAGGCGACTTCGCCGCGCAGATAGGACTCCACGGCCGATGCCGCCTCGGCCGCGCCGAGGTCGCCGTAGTACAGACCGTGGGGAAGGCATACCAGATTCGCCGCGTAGCGGTCACCACCGACGTGCGTCGTTTCCCAGACCAGGTCCCCGAAACGCGCCGCCAGCTCCCTGGCCAGCGGAGCCCCGTACCGGGCGCAGCAGGCGTTGCGCTTGCCGTGCGTGCACACCAGCAGCAGCGGCTTCCCGGGCGCGCCGGCCGGACCGGCGACCGGCTCCCCGAAGCGGGGCCGGCGCCCGGCGGCGACCTCGGCCAGCACGCCCTCGTCCAGCTCCTCCAGCTCACGGTGGTCGCCGAGGGTGCGCCCCTCCAGCCACACCGGGCCGCCCAGGGAGCCGCCCAGGTAGACCTGCAAGGGCGGGGTGGGCCGGCGGCCGCGGCCCGGCCTGCGGATGAGCTGGGGGCGCACTCCCGCGCGGGCGGCCCGCTCGATCACCGCCACCAGGGGAGCGGGGCCGGTCAGCTGCTCGATCCGCTCCGGCCAGGGGCCGGGATGCTCGATCAGCAGCCAGCTGCGCGCCGTGGCGGTCGCCGTGGCCAGGCAGGAGCGCTCGCCGGTGTGACTGCCCACGCAGTGGTCGCAATGGCTGGTGCGCGACACGGCCCCCGTCTCTCCTGCTCGTCCCGGCGGCTGACGCCCCCGACAGTATTAGGTATCCCTAACCTAACAGGGATCATGCGGGCCGGGGGCGCGGGGGTGCGGGTCGCCGGTTTCAGCCCTCGTGTTCCCCGCCCGCCGCGATCAAACGCTCCGCCAGCGGGAGTGCGGCTTGACGGTCCTCGGGCACCAGCCCGATCCGGCTGCGCCGGTCCAGCAGGTCGGCGGCCTCCAACGCGCCCTCGTGCCGCACCGCCCAGGCCAGTTCCGCCCCCAGCACCGGCAGCCCGGGCACCACCGGCTCGGCCAGCGAGGGGTCCCGGCGGGCCAGGGCCGCCACCGCGGGGGCCTCGGTGCCGTAGCGCCGCACCAGCCAGGCCGGCACCCGCGGGGAGATGAGGGATTCCAGGCGGGAGCGCGGGGCGGCGCCCACCAGCGGAAGATGCGCGGTGCGGCACGGGCCGGCGGGCAGGCCGCAGGCGGCCACCGCCGCGTCCACCGCGTCCTGCGCCATGCGCCGGTAGGTGGTGAGCTTGCCCCCCACCACCGTGATCACCTTGTCGGGGCCGGTGAGCACCGCGTGCCGCCGGGAGATGTCGGCGGTGCGGCCCCGCCCGTCGTCCAGCAGCGGACGCAGCCCGGCGAACGCCCCCAGCACATCGGCGCGGCGCACCGGTGCGCGCAGCACCCCGCCCAGCACGTCCAGCAAGAACCCGATCTCCACCTCGGTGGGCTGCGGCACGTCCGGGATCGGCCCGTCGGCCGGCTCATCGGTCAGCCCCACGTAGACCCGCCCGTCGTCTTGCGGGATGACCAGCACGAACCGGTTGAGCTCACCGGGGATCGGGATGTGCAGCCCGCAGCGCAGCCCACCCAGCGAGTGCGCGCCCAGCACCAGATGGGTGCCGCGCGAGGGCCGCAGGCGCACCCCCTCGGCCAGCTCGCCCGCCCACACCCCGGTCGCGTTGATCACCGCGCGGGCGCGGATCTGCAGTTCCCGCCCGGTCAGCTCATCGCGCGCCAGGGCGCCGCCGGCGCTCAGCCGCAGCGCCCGGACCCGGGTCAGGACGCGGGCGCCGTAGGCCGCGGCGGTCCGGGCCAGCGCGACCACCAGCCGGGCGTCGTCGGCCAGCCGCCCGTCCCACGACAGCAGCCCGCCGCGCAGCCCCTCGTCCCGCAGCACCGGCGCCAGCCGCAGCGTCCGCCGGGCCGGCAGCCGGCGGGGGCCGGGCAGCAGGGAGCGGGGCGTGCCCGCCGCCAGCCGCAGCGCGTCCCCGGCCGCCAGTCCCGCGCGCACCAGCGCCGCCTGGGGCCGGGAGACGGCCGGCGTCAGCGGCAGCACGAACGGCGCGGCGCGCACCAGGTGCGGGGCGATGCGCATCATCAGCGCCCCCCGCTCCCGCGCGCTCTCGTGCGCCACGTCCAACTGCCCGGAGGCCAGGTAGCGCAGCCCGCCGTGGATCAGCTTCGAGCTCCACCGGGAGGTGCCGAAGGCCAGGTCGTGGGCGTCGATCGCGGCCACCGAAAGCCCGCGGGAGGCCGCATCCAGCGCCGCACCGGCCCCGGTGGCGCCCAGCCCCACGACCAGCACGTCCACCACCTCATCGGGCAGCGCCTGCAGTTCCCGCGCCCGGCGCCGGGCGTTCAGCGAGGACGAGGCCACAGGGGTCATGACCGGGATCTCCCTTGCGTGGGCGGTTCCGCCGGAGGGGACGCATCCCGCCGGCGGGCGTTCGATGGGACGGGGCTCACGGCCTGAGCGCCCTTTCCAGGATTTCGCGCAGCTCGGCGTCGAAGTCGCCGGCGGTGTGCTCGGCGTCGGTCACGATCGGCGCCGACAGCGCGAACGACTGGGCGATCAGCAGCAGCGCGCGGGCCTGCCGGACCGGGTCGCCGCGCCGGATCGAGCCGTCGGCGTGCCCGGCCCGCACGGCCTCCTCCAGGATCCGGCAGAACGCCCGCTGGCTGGCGCCCTGCCGGTGCAGCACGTAGGGGAGCAGCAGCTCGGGATCGACGTCCACGATCTTGCGCAGCAGCGGGTGGTCGCGCAGCGCCCTGACCCCCTCGACCAGGTTGTCCACCAGCGCGCGGCGGGCCGGGCCGGACGCGTCGCGGCCGGCGGCGGAGATCTCGGCGGCCAGCGCGGTCCACTCGCGGGTCATCAGGTCCGCGACGATCGAGCGGACGTCGGGCCAGCGGCGGTAGAGCGTCATCCGGGAGACCCCGGCGCGGCGGGCGATGTCGGTCAGCGTGGTCCGCCGCACCCCGACCGCCAGCACGCATTCGCGGGCCGCGTCCAGCACCGCATCGTCGTCGGTCTGCTTGTGACGTTTGGACGTCATATGTCACAGTGTAAGCACCTAGAGGGGAGGAGCACGGTGGAGCCTCAGGAGATGGCCTGGAACGGCTGGGGCGACCCGGCCCGGGCGGCGCCGCTGCCGCAGCCGGTGGCCGCGCTGCTGCACGATCTGCTCGGCGTCCGCACCCCGCACACGCCGTCGATCCCGATGGGCAAGGTCCGGTTGGGGGCGCCGCGGCTGCCGGGGGAGGCGCTCACCGAACTGGCCCACGCCGTCGGCGACGCGCACGTGCGCGCCGACGCCGAAAGCCGCATCCGGCACACCCGCGGCAAGTCCACGCCCGACCTGCTGCGCATCCGCGCCGGGGACGCCGCCGACGCCCCCGACGCGGTGGTGCTGCCCGCCTCCCACGAGGAGGTGCTGCAGGTGCTGCGGATCTGCACCGAGCGGCGGATCGCGGTCGTCCCCTTCGGCGGCGGCACCTCGGTGGTGGGCGGCCTGGCCCCCCGGGCGGCGGACTTCACCGGGGTCATCGCCCTGGACCTGCGCCGGCTGGACGCCCTGGTCGAAGTGGACCCCGTCTCGCGCACCGCCACCCTCCAGCCCGGGCTGCGCGCCCCCCGCGCCGAGGCGCTGCTGCGCGAAAAAGGCTTCACCTTGGGGCATTTCCCGCAGTCCTATGAGTGGGCCTCGATCGGCGGGTTCGCCGCGGCCCGCTCCAGCGGGCAGGCGTCGGCCGGGTACGGGCGCTTCGATGAGATGGTGCTCGCCCTCACCGTGGCGACCCCGCAGGGCACCCTGCGGCTGGGCCGCGCCCCGCGCTCGGCGGCCGGGCCGGACCTGCGCCAGCTCGTGCTGGGCTCCGAGGGGGCCTTCGGCGTGATCACCTCCGTCACCGTGCGGGTGCACCCGGCGCCCGAGACCGCCGTCTACGAGGGCTGGCGTTTCCCCACCTTCGAGGCGGGCACGGCGGCGCTGCGGCGCCTGGCCCAAGACGGCCCGCTGCCCACCGTGCTGCGCCTGTCGGACGAGACCGAGACGATGATCGGCCTGGCCAGGCCCGACCGGATAGGCACCGGCGGCGACTCCGGCTGCCTGGTCATCGCCGGGTTCGAAGGCGAGGCCGCCGAGGTGGCCCGGCGGCGGGAGGCGGCCGCGGGCGTCCTGGCCGATGCCGGCGGGCAGGAGCTGGGGCCGGAACCGGGCGAAGGCTGGAGGCACGGCCGTTTCAACGCCCCCTACCTGCGGGACGCGCTGCTAGAGGTGGGCGCGTTCGCCGAGACGCTGGAGACGGCCACGTTCTGGTCGCAGATCCCCGAGCTTTATGCCGCCGTCCGGACGGCGCTGACCGACACCCTCACCGCCGCGGGCACGCCACCGGTGGTCATGTGCCACATCTCCCACGTCTACCCGGCGGGCGCCTCGCTGTACTTCACCGTCGTCTCCGCCCAGGGCGACGACGCGGTGGCGCACTGGACGCGGGCCAAGCGCGCCGCCTGCGACGCGATCATCGCGGCCGGCGGCACGATCAGCCACCACCACGGCGTGGGCACCGACCACAGGGACTGGTACGCCGCCGAGGTCGGGCCGCTGGCCGTGGACGTGCTGCGCGCGGTCAAGGAACGCCTCGACCCCGCCGGCATCCTCAACCCCGGAGTCCTGCTGCCCCCCGCGAGGTGACCGTGACCGGCGACCGCTCCTTCACCGCCATAGTGAACCCCTCGGCGGGCGGGCCCGGGAAGGGCCCGTCCGCGGCGCTGCTGCGCCTGACCAGGCTGCTGCGCGAGGGCGGCGCCGAGGTCGACATCGCCTACAGCGACGGCCTGCGGCACGCCGCCGAGCTGGCGCGGGCGGCCGCCGAGCAGGGGCGGGTGGCGCTGGCGGTCGGCGGCGACGGCATGGCCGGCGCCGTGGGCGGCGCGCTCGCCGGCACCTCGGCGACCTTGGGCATCGTCCCGGCCGGGCGCGGCAACGACTTCGCCCGCCAGCTGGGGCTGCCCACCGACCCGGCCGAGCTGGCCCGCCTGCTGCTGACCGGACGGCCGCAGGCGGTGGACGCCATCGCGGCCAACGGCGTGCCCGTGCTCGGCAGCGTCTACACCGGGGTGGACGCCCTGGCCAACCACTACGCCAACCGCTCGCGGCTCCTGGGCGGGTCGGCCCCCTACTACGTCGGCGCGCTGCGCGCGGTGGCGGCCTGGCGGCCGGTCGGCTACCGCATCACCGTCGACGGCGTGACGCACGAACGGCACGGCTTCACCGTGGTGGCGGCCAACTCCGGCTACTACGGCCACGGCCGCCGCATCGCCCCGCACGCCCGGGTCGACGACGGGCTGCTGGATGTGGTCATCCTCAATCGCTCGTCCCGGCTGCTGTTCTTCCAGGTGATGCGGGAGCTGCCGGAGGGACGGCACGTCCGCCGCCCCCAGGTGGAGGTGCTGCGCGGCCGCCGGGTCCGCATCGAGCAGATCGCACCGGACGGCCGGCCGCTGCGCTATGGGGCCGATGGGGAATTGCCCGGAACCCTTCCGGTCACCGCCGAGGTCATGCCCGGCGCGCTGCGGGTGCTGGCCCCGCCGGCGGACCGGCGCCGGGAGGCCGCCGGGTGAACGGCGGCGGTGAACGGCGGTGAACAAGGTCACTGCCAGGGGTTCCCGCCCTGGACAACAGCCCGGGGCCATGGACACTATGGGCGCCATGTCTGGCGCGAACCCGCTGCCCCGGGCCGGGGAGGTCTTCTTCGACGCCCGGGGCGAGGACCGTGCGCTGCGGCTGAGCTGGCATCCCGATGCCCAGGTCATGGTGATCAGCATCTGGAACGGCGGCGTCTGCAGCGGCACCTTCCGGCTGTCGGCCCGCGACATCCCGGCCTTCATGGAGTCGCTGTCGCAGGGCATGCCCGCGCCCCAGCCCCGGGGACGGCGCCACGCCTCCGCCGAGGCCCGTCCCGACGCCTCCGGCGGCCCGCAGCGGCGGCAGCCGCCCGAGCGCCCCGAACCTGCTGCCGCCGAGACCCAGTACCTGCCGCCGCCGGCGGCCGAGGCACGGTCCGCGCCGCCCCCGCACGACGCGCCCGAGCCCGGCGATTCCCGCGACGATCGCGAGCCGGGGCCCACCACCCAGGCGCTGCACGCCCTCAAAAGCCTGTCCACACCGGTCCCGCCGGGGGCTCCCGCCCCGCCGCCCCAGCAAGGGCGGCCCCACCGGCAGCCCGCCCGTCCGCCCGTCCCGCCGCCCCCGCACCCCGGCCCCGCCCGCGGCGGTCACCAGGGCCGCTCGACCGGACCCCAGCGGCGGCCCGGCGCGCACCGCGGCGGCGATCACGACCCGCCGGCCTACCGGCCGGGGACGCACCGGCAGCCCCCCGCCCAGCACCGGCCCCAGCCCGGCCCCGACCCCGAGGCCCCGCACGGGCGGCGGGGCCACCACGAGCCCTACGACCAGGGCCGTTACCTGCCGCGGGGACACCAGGCGCCTCCCGAGCGCCCGGCGCCGCCACGGCACCTGCCCCCCGAGCAGCCCGCCCCGCCCCAGGAGCCGCCCGGCGGACGCTTCCCCACGACCGGCGAGTACGAGCGGCGGCCCGGCGGCGCCCACATAGAACCGCCGCGGCCTTTCGGCCCTGGATACTGAACTCTTCCCGCACGCCGTTCCCTCAGGCCGAGGCGAGCACATCGCAGGTCGGCGGCGATGCGGCGTCCCGGAACGGCGCCGGTTCGGGCACCGGGCTTTCTTCAACACGCCGCTCCCGCAGGTCGAGACCGAGTCACCGCGGCCGGGAACGGCGCCGTGACCTGCAACGTCATGACCTCGGAGGCCGCCCGGGCCCCGTCTCGGCCCCCACGTGGGGAAAAGCCCACCGGCAGGGCCTTCGCCACCGGCGCCTGAAGCCGTGCGCGCGGCGGCGGCCCGGCCGGCGCGAGCGGAAAGACGGCCCGAAAGAAACGGACATCGGCGGCGAAGCGTACGGTCTGCGCTGAAGCGGTTGACCCGGCGGGAGGTTGCCGGGAAGGTGACGGTGACCGCCCGCCGTCCGAAGGAGAACCGTGGTTGCCGATGACCAGCTTCCGCCGTCCCCCAGCGTCCCCGGTGGCTCGCCGGCCCCGGACAGTTCGCGGGTCTCGGAGGCCGGGGCGGGCTGGGAGTGCGGCAGTCCGGGCAGCTTCCTGGAACGCATGCCGCCCGCCGACCGGATGCGGCGATTCTCCTGGCGGCATCCGGGAGTGCTGTGGCGCTCGCGCAACGACTGGGTGGCCAAGGTCTTCGGCGACCCGTCCAACGCCATGCGCCGCGCATGGGTGGCGGCGCTGCGCGAACGCGACCCCGGCTCCTCGTTCGTCATGCGCAAGACGAGCGAGGAGTTCTCCTTCCTGCTGCTGGGCGACACCGGGGAAGGCGACCGCTCGCAGTACGCCGTCGTGCCCCCCATGCTGGCGGTGGGCGCCGACACCGACTTCATGGTGATCTGCAGCGACGTCATCTACCCGGGCGGGGAGGCCGCCGACTACGAGGCCAAGTTCTTCCGCCCCTATGCCGACTATCCGGCGCCGATCTACGCCATCCCCGGCAACCACGACTGGTACGACGGGCTGCGCGGGTTCATGCGGGTCTTCTGCGGCCTGGAGGGGGCGCATGAGCCGCGCTGGCGGGGGCCGCTCGGCCCGCTGGCCAGGCTGCTGTGGCGCGACCCCGCCCCGATCGACGATGGGGAGCTGGCGGTGGCCCGGGAACGCTGGCGGGGCGCCCGCTCCCAGCGCGCCCTCCAGCCCGGCCCCTACTGGGCGATCGACGCCCCGTCCCTGCGCATCATCGGCATCGACACCGGCATCACCGGGAGCATCGACCGCGACCAGGCGGCCTGGCTGCGCGAGGTCTCCGCCGGCCCCAAACCCAAGCTGCTGCTGACCGGCAAGCCGCTGATCGTCGACGACCGGATCGAACCCGGCCCGATCGAGGGCGAGCAGGCCACCGTCGCCGACATCGTCACCGACCCCGCGCACCGCTATGTCGCGGTGATCGGCGGCGACATCCACAACTATCAGCGCTACAGCAGGACGCTGGAGGACGGCCGCACCATCGAGTACCTGGTCTCCGGGGGAGGCGGGGCGTTCATGCACGCCACGCACACCATCCCCAAGACCACCGTGGTCGATGAGGACGACTTCCGCTGCTACCCGCTGCGCGGCGACTCCCTGTCGCGCTACAGCAGGCTGTACGCCCGCTGGCTGCGCATGAAATGGCTGGCGTTGGAGCCCCAGGAGGCGGCCGTGGCGGTCGCCCACCGGCTGGGCACCGGCACCGTCCGCAAAAGCGGCGGGACGCTGCGGCCCTCGGCGCGCGCCCGCCTGGTGGCGGCGCTGCTGGGCGTGCCGCGCGGGCACCGGCCGCGGCGCGGGCCGCTGCGGCTGCCGGTGCGCAAACTGCCGCAGCGCTTCCGCTCGGAGTTCGCCGACTGGGACACCCCGCCGTTCTTCAAGAACTTCCTGCGGGTGGACGTCACCGCCGACACGCTGACGATCCGCTGCTATGGGGTGAGCGGCTGCGGCGAGCAGGAGAGCCGGCCGCCGTGCGAGGACGAGGTGACGATCCCGCTGCGCTGAACGCCGGTCAGGCGGTGGCGGCCGTCGGCTGCTCGGTGCCGCGCACCAGGCGGCCGACCTCGGCGCGCAGGCGGACGAATTCCGGCAGCTGGCGGGTGGAGATCTGCTCGCGCGGCGCGGGCAGGTCGATGCGCAGGTCCGCCTTGATGTGGCCGGGGGAGGAGCCCAGCACCACGACCCGGTCGCCCACGTACACGCTCTCGTCGATGTCGTGGGTGACCAGCAGGATCGTCATGCCGTCGCTGCCGCGCACCCGCAGCGTCAGATCCTCCAGGTCCTCGCGGGTCTGCGCGTCGACCGACCCGAACGGCTCGTCCATCAGCAGCAGGGAGGGCCGGTAGGCCAGGGCGCGGGCGATGGACACCCGCTGCTGCATGCCGCCCGACAGCTGCCAGGGGAACTTGCCGGCGGCGGCGGCCAGCCCGACCGCCTCCAGCGCCTCCATCGCCGCCTCCCGCCGCTCGGCCCGGGACATGCCGCGCCGCTTCAGCGGCAGCGCCACGTTGTCGCGCACCGTCAGCCAGGGGAACAGCGAACGGCTGTAGTCCTGGAAGACCACGGCCAGGTTGTCGGGGATCCCCTCGGTCGGCTTGCCGTCCAGGATCACATGGCCCTGGGTGGGGCGGATGAGCCCGGCGATGCAGCGCAGCAGGGTGGACTTGCCGCAGCCGGATGGGCCTACGATGCTGACCAGCTCACCGTCGGCCACGGACAGATTCACGTCCTTGATGGCCACATGGCCGTCGGCATAGGCGTGCGTCAGATCTTTGATCTCAAGCAAGGGAAACCATCCCGGAGTCAGGGGCGGCATGCCACGGGAGTGCCCTATGAGGATGGCACACCGATGTCCGCCGTGTCGGTCGGCGCCGGGGAGCGCCTGTATTCCGCACTTGACGATGAGTGAATAGAGCGCTGCCGGCGCGCTGCAGGCGGCGCCGGGACGCCGCCGGCCGCGGGCGGTGTCGATGCTGTGATTTTTCTCTTCTTCGCTCCACCGCCGTCTTCATCCTCCCGAGGAGCCCGATCACCTGCGGGAGACGCCCGCCGGACCGCCGGAATCGCTCCCGGCGTCAGGCGCATTGAAACAGTGTGCGGATTTCTGCGCGCTCATATCTCCACCGGGTAATCCGGGCCGCGGCCGCTCGCCGGAGCACTGCGGTGCACAGGCGTCCTTGACTGCGCACCCTTGACTGCCGGACGGGTGCGGCGGCCGGGCTGCGGGCATCGTCGGCAGCGTGGAGAGTAGCGCACTCGGCGCCTTGCGCGGGGCGTTCTGCGGACGGGTGACGATCCTGTGATCATCAGGCAGGGTACGGCGGCCGCTTCGGTGCTTGACCGACGATACCGCTGCCAAGTAAGCGTTAGTTCATTGAAGCGGATGTCGCGGCGGCGGGCTGCTTCCGTTGGTGTGGCAAGTCTCACCCATGCCGCACCGCCTGGGCGAGGCGTCGCCGATTCCCGGTCCCCGGCCCCGGCCCGCCGCCTTGGGGCCGGGCGCGGCAAGCCGCCCCGTTGTGCTCTGACACCACGGTTTGTCGCGGTCCATTTGGAATGCAACACCGTCTTTGCCGTTGTATCACCTCTCAAGTAATGCTTCCGTGATTGTTTTGCTACGCAACGTGTCGACACTGTGGCGCACACCGCTCACGGATCGTGATCGATTGAATTCAAATAATCGGACATTCGGGCAGGAAGAGTTTTCTACGGCAAGGGTGTCCCGCTAAGCTTCGAGCAACCTTTGCGGCCCTCGCTGCAATGTGCTCCAATGTGCAGCGCCGGAGGCAGAATGACGCTGCACCTACTACCCCGCCCACTACCCCGGGGTGGTCCCTCTTCTGCCGATGCGGCATGGACCGAGAGGGTGTAAAAACCGGATGCAACCAAGCGAGACAGGTCGCGACCTTCCTCGGCTCGGGGGTGCTGGGGCGCAGTCGGAACCATCGTCACCGTCATGGCGCGGCGCCCGGTTGCGCCTGCGCAACTGGCGAGTGGCGCAGCGGCTGGTCGTCCTGGTCCTGATCCCGACCGCCGCGGCCACGGTGCTCGGCGGGCTGCGCATCACCGAGTCCACCGTCAGCGCCGACGCCTACGGGCGGGTGGAACGGATGGCGCGGCTGGGCAACGGCATCGCCGCGTTCGCCCAGGAGTTCGCCGCCGAGCGTGACATGGCCGCCGGATACATCAGCGCCGGCCGCTCCGGAAGGGGGGCCGATGAACTCCAGGCGCAGTACCGCAAGACCGACGCCGCCGCCGACCAGGTCCGCCAGGTCGCCCTCGGCATCGACGACTCCTTCTCCGCCGAGGCGGTGCGCGACGCCCGCAGCGTGCTCAACCGCCTCGACACCATCGGCTCGCTGCGCTCCACCGCCACCCAGAGCAGGGCGCCCGCCCTGGTCGTGGTGGAGAAGTACTCCGAGGTCATCAACGAGCTGATCGGTGTGCTGGACGGCGTCGCCCAGGGCGTGGCCGACGAGCAGCTGGCCGAGACGACCCGGGCGATGGCCGCCCTCTCCCGCGCCAAGGAGCAGGTCTCCCGGCAGCGCGCCCTGCTGACCATCGGCGCCGTCCAGGGCCGGCTCAGCGTCGAGGAGCTGGCCGCGCTGGAGGCCTCCCGCGACCGGGAGAACAGCGAGCTGAACGCCTTCCTGCAGACGGCCACCCTGCCGCAGCGGCAGATGTTCGAAGACACCGTGGTCGGCCCCCAGATCGACCGGGCCCGGGTCATCCGGCAGCAGGCCATCGCCTCGGCCAACGCCACCGGCGGCCGGCTGCCGCGCTCGCTGCGCACCGCGGAGGCCATCGAGACGCTGACCGCCTCGATGACCGCGATGGTCGACCAGATGCGCACCGCCGAACGCAACCTCGGCGAGGAGCTGCTGAAGCGGGCCGGCGACGAAAAGAGCTCCGCGCAGACCTCGGCCCTCATCGACGGGGCCATCACCGCCGTGATCGTGCTGCTGGTGCTGCTGATCACCTCGATCATGGCCCGCTCCCTGGTGCGCCCGCTGCGGCGGCTGCGCGACAGCGCCCTGGAGGTGGCCGGCACCCGCCTGCCCGGCCTGGTGGAGCGGCTGCGCGACCCGCAGGCGGCGGCCGGCGGCATCGAGGTCGAGCCGATCGACATCGACAGCACCGACGAGATCGGCCAGGTGGCCCGCGCCTTCGACGAGGTCCACCGCGAGGCGGTGCGGCTGGCGGCCGACGAGGCGGTGCTGCGCGGCAACATCAACGCCATGTTCGTCAACCTCTCCCGGCGCATGCAGTCGCTCATCGAGCGCCAGCTGCGCCTGATCGACGAACTGGAGCAGAACGAGCAGGACTCCGAGCAGCTGGCCAACCTGTTCCAGCTGGACCACCTGGCCACCCGCATGCGCCGCAACTGCGAGAACCTGCTGGTTCTGGGCGGCCAGGAGCAGGTGCGGCGGTGGAACCAGCCGGTGCCGCTGATCGACATCGTGCGGGCCTCGCTGTCGGAGGTCGAGCAGTACGAGCGGGTCACCCTGCGGGTGCAAAGCGATGTGTCGGTCACCGGCCAGGTGGTCAACGACCTGGTCCACCTGGTGGCCGAGCTGGTGGAGAACGCCACCGTCTTCTCCCCGCAGCACACCAAGGTCACCGTCTCCGGGCACCTGCTGTCCGGCGGCGGGGCGATGCTGCAGATCACCGACAACGGCGTCGGGATCTCCCCCGAGGACCTGGAGCAGGCCAACTGGCGGCTGGCCAACCCGCCGGTCATCGACTTCTCCGCGGCCCGCCGCATGGGACTGTTCGTGGTCGGCCGGCTGGCGATGCGCCACAACATCCGGGTCGAGCTGCGGCCCGCGCTGTCGGGCGGGATCACCGCGTTCGTGCTGCTGCCGTCCTCGGCCATCGCCCACGGCGAGGAGTCCACCGGCCAGGACGCGCCGCTGAGCCCCGACCCGGCCGTCGACCAGCCGGTGACCAGCACGGCCTGGACGCCGACCCCGGTGGCCGCCGGAGTGGCCTCCTCCTCCTCCGGCACCGGCCCGCTGCCCGCCGTGGGCGGGCGGCCGTCCTCGCCGCTGGGCCGCCGCGACGGACGCGGCACCGGACCCCAGCCCACCCTGCGCGACTCCGGCCCGCTGCCGACCGTCGGCGATGGGGCCGTGCCGCCGCCTCGCACCCCCTCCTCCACCGGAAACACCGGCGCCCAGCCCTCGGTGCCCGAGCGTGAGACCGGCCCGCTGCCCGTCACCGGCTCGGGCGGTCCGCGCCGGCCGCCGGCAGACCAGACGGGACCACAGCCCATCGTGTCGGATACCCCTCAGCCTCTCGGACAGCCCACCCTCGCCGCCCGCCTGCCCGGCTTCCCCTCGCCCGGCCGGGACGGCGCCGCCGGCTCACCGCCCGCGTCGGCGACCGGCCCGGGCGACGATGTCCTCTCCGGATCGCCGTCGGGCGCTTCCGGCTCCGAACGCACGGTCTCCTGGGGGAACGGCGAGGAGACGCGTCCGGTGGAGACGGGCGGACGCTCGCCGATCTTCGATGCGATGGAGTCGGAGTGGTTCCAGCGTCGCTCCGGCGGGTCCGGCGGCCAGAGCTGGAAGTCTCCCGGCGACGCCGGCTGGCAGGCCGCGCAGGTCGTCCGGCAGCCCGCCTCGGGCGGGGTGACCAAGGCGGGGCTGCCCAAGCGGGTGCCCGGCCGCAACCGGGTGCCCGGAGCGGTGAGCCAGCAGCCGGTCTCCCGGCCGACCCATATCGGGCCGAATCAGTCCGCCGACCGGATGCGTGATCGCTTCGCTAGCCTGCAACGTGGTGTGCACCGCGGCCGATCGGAGGCCCGCTCGGGGCTCGGCCAGGCCGGTGCTTCGGATGAGATCGTCCCGCCGGACACCGGCGGCGCCAGGCAGGCGCAAGGGGACACAGAAAGGGGAGAATCCGCGTGAGCCGGCAGGATCTCAACTGGCTGGTCACGAATTTCGTGGACCGCGTTCCAAAGGCCGCGCACGCCGTCGTGGTCTCCTCCGACGGGCTTCCGCTGGCGTACTCGGAGGGGTTCCCGCCCGAGCGCGCCGACCAGCTGTCGGCGATCGCCTCCGGGCTGACCAGCCTGACCCAGGGGGCGGCCCAGATCTTCGACGCCGGCGGCGTGAGCCAGACCGTGGTCGAGATGGAGCGGGGACTGCTGTTTGTGATGTCCATCCGCGACGGGGCGGTCTTCGCGGTGCTCGCCGCGCCGGACTGCGACCTCGGTCTGGTCGCCTATGAGATGACCTTGCTGGTGGAACGGGTGGGCCGGGTGCTGACCCCGGCGCTGCGCACCGAACTGGGCGCCGGCCCGCCCCGCTGAAAACACCGAGTGACCCCCTGACCGAAGCTCATCGAGGCTCTGGACGGAAGGCACCGTGGTGGACCACGGCAGGCAGCATTTCGGTGCCGGACCGGGAGGCCCCGGTCGCGGCAGGCCGGGCGGGCCCGAGCAGCCCGGCGCCCCCGGCTGGGGAACCGAGGACCCGGCCCCCGGCGACCGGCGCTCCCTCGTCCGCCCGTACACCGTGACCGGGGGACGTACCCGGCCGCGCTATGACCTGGCGATCGAGGCCTTGGTGTCGGCGGCGCCCTATCCGCCGCGCGATGTGAGCACGCTGACACCGGAGTACCGGGCGATCGTCGACCTGTGTCGCTCCTGGCGGTCGGTGGCGGAGGTGTCGGCCCTGCTCCGCCTGCCGCTGGGGGTCACCCGCGTTCTCATCGCCGACATGGCACACGAAGGGCTGCTGCGGCTGCACCAGTCGCGTCCGGCCGACGCGCAGCCCGATCTCCGCTTGCTGGAAAGGGTCCTAAGTGGTCTACGGAAGCTCTGACCCTCGCCGTCCCCCCCACGACGGCGAAGGTCCTGCGATGACCTCGGTGAAGATTGTGGTCGGCGGAGGGTTCGGGGTCGGCAAGACGACCTTCGTGGGCTCGGTGTCGGAGATCATGCCGCTGACCACCGAGGCGGTGATGACCGCCGCCAGCGCCGGTGTCGACGACCTGACCGCGGTGCCGGACAAGACCACCACCACGGTGGCGATGGACTTCGGCCGGGTCACGCTGGAGAGCGACCTGATCCTCTACCTGTTCGGCACCCCCGGCCAGCACCGGTTCTGGTTCATGTGGGACGACCTGGTGCGCGGGGCGATCGGCGCGGTGGTGCTGGTCGACACCCGGCGGCTGTCGGACTGCTTTGCGGCGCTGGACTACTTCGAGGAGTCGGGGCTGCCCTACATCGTGGGCGTCAACGGCTTCCACGGGGAGTTCCCGCACACCGCCGAGGAGATCCGCGAGGCGCTGACGATCGGGCCGGAAGTGCCGATCGTGAAGGTGGACGCCCGCAGCCGGGAGTCCACCAAGCAGGCGCTGATCGTGCTGGTGCAGCACGCCATGGCGGTGCACTCCGGCAGCGGCACGGTCGCCGCCGCTCACGGCGGCTGGACCTGATCCGCCGGCGCGACGGGCCCGGTGATCTGCTTTGCCGTCCGCATCCTGCGGGGTGCGGACGGCAAAGCGTGGGACGCGGTTCACCCCGAAGGCCCCGCGGCCGGTGCGGCACGGCGCCCGGCCCGGCGATCGGGCGGGACGGGCCGTGCCCGAGGTCAGCCGGTGGGGGAGACCCGGTAGGCCGACGCCTGCAGGGCGTACAGGTCGGCGTACAGCCCGCCGAGGGCCATGAGGGACTCATGGTCGCCCTCCTCGATGACCCTGCCGTGCTCCAGCACGTAGATGCGGTCGGCGTGGCGCACGCTGGCCAGCCGGTGGGTGATCAGCAGCACGGTGCGGCCGTCGGCGTGGGCGCGGATCCGTTCGAACAACGCGTGCTCGGCGCGGGCGTCCATGGCGGCGGTCGGCTCGTCGCAGATCAGCAGCGGTGCGTCCCGGAAGAAACCGCGCGCCACCGCCAGGCGCTGCCACTGGCCGCCCGACAGTTCCGCGCCGCCCTTGAACCGGCGGTCCAGCAGCGTGTCGTAGCCGTCCTCCAGGCCGTCGATCACCTCGTCGGCGCCCGCGGCGCGGGCCGCCGCCAGCAGCGAGGGGTGCTCACCCCCGTCCACCCGGTCGGGCAGCCGGCCCATGGCGATGTTCTGCCGGGCGGTCATCGGCCAGTGCGTGTAGTCCTGGGCGATGACCGCGATGTGCTCGCGCACCTGCTCCGGGTCTGTCTCCTGCAGGGGAACGCCGTCCCAGCACACCCGTCCCTCATCGGGCGTATAGAGCCCGGCCACCAGCTTGGCCAGGGTGGACTTGCCCGAGCCGTTCTCCCCGACCAGCGCCACCACCTCGCCCCGGCGCAGCTCGATCGAGACGCCGCACAGCGAGGGCCGCTCGGCCTTGGGGTAGGTGAAGACGACGTTCTCGACGGTGATCTTCTGGAACGGCACCGGTACCGCGCGGACGGGGCGCGGCGGCGCCGGGATGCGGCGTTCGGCCTTCTCGCAGAAGGTGATGTAGTCGCTGAAGTACAGCCCTTCCTCGTAGCAGTGGTTGACCGCGTAGACCAAGTTGCCCAGCGCGCCCTGCCCGGTGCGGATGGCCAGCACCGCGGCGCCGGCCACCGCCAGCGGCACCATCCCCTGCCATAGCAGCACGCCCAGCACCACGTACACGCCCGCGACCGCCAGCCCTTCCAGGGCGTCGCCGAGCACGCGGGCGAGCATCTGCCGGCGGGCCAGCTCCAGCTCGGTGTCGCGCTGGTAGGCGGCGACCCGGTCGTACTCCCGCAGCAGGAACTCCCGCATGGTGAACGAGCGGACCTCGGGGGCGTGCCGGCGGTCGACCATCAGGTCCGACAGGATCCACTTGCGGCGGGCCGCGCCCACCAGCCGCAGCACGGTCAGGTACCGCATCCGGGCCGACCGCACCGACGCCCAGCCTTCTGGGACGGCGGTCAGCAGCAGCAACGGCAGCAGCAGCGGATGCAGCACGCCCAGGGCGCTCGCGGCGGCCAGCAGCCCGACCGCCCCGGTCAGCAGGTCCACGGTGCTCTCCACCACCCCGGAGGCCGCCGCCGTGCCGCGGGAGTCGGCCCGCTGCAGCTCGTCCAGGAAATCCGCATCGTCCAGGGCGGCCAGCTCCACCGCCGAGGTCAGCTCATACAGCCGCATCTCCACGATGCGGGTGACCTTGGGCTGCAGCCTGGCCTGCGACCATCCGGCGAGCGCCTGGAAACCCGCCCGCAGCATGACCGCCAGGCCCACCAGGGCCAGCGAGGGCAGCGCCGCCCGCACCCGCTGCGGCGTCGGCCCGGCCGCCAGCAGCGCGGTGAGCACCCCGGTGGTGGCCAGCAGCCCGAACGCGGTGAAGAACCCGGCGGCCAGGTTGCAGGCGATGGTCACCGCCGTGTCGAGAGGGCCGGCCCGCCAGGCCAGCCGCAGCGCCTGTCCCACCAGCACCGGCAGCCGCCGGGCCATGGTGCGCAGGCCGGTCTCGGCGAGCTCACCGGTGCGCGCGTACCACTTCAGCTCCTTGAGCTCGGGGAGGGCCGGGCCGGACGAGGCGTCTTTGCCGGGGGACTTGCTGGGGGACGTGCCGGGGGACTCATCGGGGGAGCGCCGCCCCCGCAGCAGCCGTCCCGGCCATCGAAACCACCGCACGCGCATCCGGCCCCCTCGCTTCACCCACGCCGCCCACAAGCAGTCTGCCGCTCTGCAAGGGAGAGATGGTGGCGGGTGTCACATATCGCACCGGGAGGAGACGGCTTGACATCATGCGCGAGAAGGACACGGAAACCTCCCGTTTTGAATATCTTGACGCCATGACCGACGGGTGGCCGGAAGGCTGGACACGACAGGGGCGGGAGCAGCGGACGGACCCGCCGACCGAGCGGTTGCCCCCGCAGCAGGCGGCGGCCTATGACGCCTATGGCGCCTACGGCGCTCCCCAGGGCGCCTACCAGGAGCCGGTTCCCGACCCGTATGCGGCGTCCCCGGGGTATGGGGGCCACGATCCCTACGGCGGCTACAACGACCCCTACGGCCATGCGGAACGGCCCTCGCGCCGGGCCGCCCGCGGTCTGCGCGGCGCCGGGCCGCGGCGCAGGCGCCGGTCCCGGGTGCTGGCCGCGCTGGTGGCGCTGCTGCTGGTGGTGCTCGTCGGCGGCTACTTCTACCTGGACTCCAAGCTGCAGCGCGAGGCCGTCTTGGCCGACTACCCGGGCCGTCCCGCCGACACCCCCGGCACCAACTGGCTGGTGGTGGGCTCCGACAGCCGGGAAGGGCTGACCAAGGAGCAGCGCAAGGAGTACGCCACCGGCAACGCCAGCGGGCGGCGCACCGACTCGATGATGCTGCTGCACTACGGCTCCGGCGGCACCACCCTGCTCAGCCTGCCCCGTGACTCCTATGTGGAGATCCCCGGGCACGGCCGCAACAAGCTGAACGCCGCGTTCGCCTTCGGCGGCCCCAAGCTGCTGGTGCAGACGGTGGAGAAGGCCACCGGGGTGCGCATCGACCACTACGCCGAGATCGGCTTCGGCGGGTTCGTGGGCGTGGTGGACGCGGTGGGCGGCGTGGACATCTGCGTCGAAAAGCCCCTCAAGGACCCCAAGGCCGGGCTGGACCTGAAGGCCGGCTGCCAGACCCTCGACGGCGGCCAGGCGCTGGGCTTCGTGCGCACCCGCAACTTCGCCAACGGCGACCTGGAACGGGTGGAGAACCAGCGCAAGTTCTTCGCCGCGCTGATGAAGAAGGCCACCAGCCCCGGCGTGATGCTCAACCCCTTCCGCGGCGTCCCCCTGGCGCTCAACTCCGCGGCCAACTTCACCGTGGACGAAGGCGACCACCTGGTGGACCTGGTCCGGCTGATGTGGGCGATGCGCGGTGTCAGCGGCGGCGACGGGGTCACCGCCACGGTCCCCATCAGCGGCTTCGGCTCCGCCCCCGGAGTCGGCTCGTATGTCAGGTGGGACACCGCCAGGGCCGAGGCGCTCTTTGCGGCCCTCCGGGAGGACAAGCCGGTTCCCGACAGCGTCCTGGACAAGTGAGGGCGCGTCCGCCGGCCGTTCCCGCGGTGGGACGGTTGGCGGACGCCCAGCCGGTTAGACCTGCGTCATGGAGCAGGCCGCTGACCGTCCGGACCGCGCCGAACTCGACCGGTTGCCGACCAAGGAACTGCACGATGCGGCGATGCGCCTCGCGCTGGCGCGCGGCGACCTGGGCTTTCTGTGGCGGCTGCTGCACGACATCCCCGCCGCGGAGGCCGCGATCGGCCGCCCGGAGCAGGGCACCGCGGACATCCTGCACGTGTCGGCGCTGATCAACGAGTTCCTGCACGCCGGGGAAGGTGCGCTGGCCGAGGCGCTGCGCCCGGTCTACCTGGACTATCTGACGAAACAGCGACGTTGAGCAGCCGACGGCATCGGCGATCTTTGCCGCTTCTTGGCGGCTGTCGCCCCACCACGCTCACAGCGGTGCGTAATTATATGCGTACCGAGAGTGGGGGTCCTATGAACAAGAAGTGGATCAAGCTGTTAGTGCTGGCCTTCGTGTTCTGGTACGTGATCACCAGCCCGTACGGGGCGGCCGAGCTGGTGTCGAACGCGATGGGCGGACTCGGGCATGCCGCCGAGTCGTTGTCGGTCTTCGTCAGCGCGCTCCCCTGATCGCCTCCGGAAAACGTCGGCCCCGTACCCGTGGCAGGCGGGTACGGGGCTGTTTCGTCGCCGCAAGCGGGCCGCTGTGACCGGATCTGTCTTCTGTGCCGGATGTGGCCCATTTCATCGTCCGGGACTGACCTGCAAGTAAGTCACGACTCGACCCCCGACCGCGTACCCCTCCGGACAGGAAAGCCTTACAGTCTCTTTGCGAGCGCATGCAGACGGGCACACCTGCATGAGTCGGTTGTGCCACTGTGCTACATGAGGGACGGGCGACGGGATGAACAAGAAGCACCTTCGCTACGCGGCGATAGCCTTTGTCATCTTCTTTCTGTGGACAGACCCCCAAGGTGCGGCCGATGTGGTCAACAGCACCTTCGAGAACCTCGGTGACGCCGGCGACGCGCTGAAGCAGTTCATCACCGGCATCGGCACCTGACCGAGGGGACCGCCACGCGACCCGCGTCGGGCCCGACGCGGGTCTGTGCGCGTGGTCGGCGATCTTCTAGGATCGGGGCCATGTCGGTCTACGACGTTGAGATCCAGGACCTGCGGGGCGGCCCGGCCGACCTCGCCCAGTACCGCGGCAAGGCCATGCTGGTGGTCAATGTCGCCTCCAGATGCGGCCTGACCCCGCAGTACAAGGGGTTGCAGGAGCTGCACGAGCGGTACGCCGAACGCGGCTTCACCGTGCTGGGAGTTCCCTGCAACCAGTTCCTGGAGCAGGAGCCCGGCACCCATGAGGAGATCGCCGAGTTCTGCTCGGTCAACTACGGCGTCACCTTCCCCCTGACCGAGAAGATCGAGGTCAACGGGGAGGGCAGGCACCCACTGTACCGGGAGCTGGTGGATGTCCCCGACGCCACCGGCTACACCGGCGACATCCGCTGGAACTTCGAGAAGTTCCTGATCGGCCCGGACGGCTCGGTGCTGGCGCGCTTCGCCCCGCAGACCGAGCCGGACGATGAGCAGCTGGTGGCGGCGATCGAACGGGCCCTGCCCCGCTGATCACCGCTCCGCGCGGACGGCTGCGCCCGTCCGCCCAGGCCGACGCGGGACGGACCGCCCGGCCGTGGTGATCTCGCAGAGGGAGGGAACCGATGTTCAAGGGCGGCTGGCGGGCCTGTGACATCCCCGACCTGACCGGACGGCGCGCCATCGTCACCGGCGCCAACAGCGGGATCGGCTACCACACCGCCCTGGAGCTGGCCCGCCACGGCGCGTCGGTGGTGCTGGCCTGCCGCAGCGCCGAACGCGGCGGCGCCGCGCTGGAGCGCATCCGCACCGCCTTGCCGGACGCCGATGTCGCGCTGGCCTCGCTGGATCTGGCGGATCTGGCCTCGGTGCGGGCCTTCGCCGACGACCAGGGCGGGCAGCGGCTGGACATCCTGGTCAACAACGCCGGGGTGATGGCGATCCCGCGGCGGCGGACCGCCGACGGCTTTGAGATGCAGTTCGGCACCAACCACCTGGGCCACTTCGCGCTCACCGGCCTGCTGCTGCCGGCGCTGCGGGCCGCGCCGGCGCCCCGGGTGGTCACGGTGACCAGCATGCTGGCCTGGGCGGGCCGCATCGATTTCGACGACCTGCAGGGCGAGCGGCGCTACGGGCGCTGGCGGGCCTACGGCCAGTCCAAGCTCGCCAATCTGCTGTTCGCCAAGGAGCTGGACCGGCGGGTGGCCGAGGTGACCAGCGTGGCCGCCCACCCCGGTTATGCGGCCACCAACCTGCAGCTGGTGGGGCCGCGCATGGCCGGCGAACGGTTCACCGAACGTCTCATGAAGGCGGCCAACGGCCTGTTCGCCCAAAGCGACGCCGACGGCGCCCTGCCGTCGCTGTATGCCGCCACCGCACCGGATGTGCGCGGCGGGGCCTGCTATGGCCCCCGCTTCCTGCAGCAGCGGGGACTGCCCACGCAGGTGCGCACGCCCCCGGCGGCCGACCGCCAGGACGTCGCCCGGCGGCTGTGGGAGGTCTCCGAAAAGCTCACCGGTGTGACCTACTGAACCTTTCAGCACGTGGTCTTGGGCACCGGGGACGGGAGCCCGGACGGCGCCCGAGGCCGTGACTTGCCGGTCGCGGCATCGTCCCTGCCCCGAAGCTTCCGCCCCCACTTGCGGGAACGTCGCGTTGAAAAAGGTCTGCCGAACCTGGCCCTTCGGCGGCGGGCTGGACGGCCCGCGCGGAAAGGCGGGCAGAGCCGTCCAGTCCGCTGACCGTTCAGGCCGGGCCCTGCCGATCCCCGGGGCGCTCAGCATCGGCGCGGTGCGCCCTACCGGCCCGCGAACGGCGGCCTGCCGGCGGTGAATGCGCATAATCCCGGCTTGCGGGGTATGCCACGGCGCGGATCCCGCCGGGGATCGCAAGGAGGTGTGGCGACCGTGGCGACGAAACTGGTGGAGCACGAAACGGCCGCCGGGCCGCTCAAGGAGCGTTCGACCGCCGAGCTGCTCAGGCTGCTGTCGGAGCAGACCCGCGAGCTGGTCAGGCAAGAGTTGCGGATGGCCCGCAGCGAACTGGTGGAAAAGGGCAAGCGCGCCGGCCGCGGCGCCGGGATGCTCGCCGCCGCGGCGCTCGTGGCGCTGTACGGCGTCGGCGTGCTGCTGGCCGCGATCGTCCTGCTGCTGGCCCTGGTGATGCCCGCCTGGGTGGCGGCGCTGATCGTGGCGGTGGTGCTGCTGGCGGTTGCCGCGATCTTGGCTCTGCTGGGGCGGTCCCAGGCCCGCAAGGCCACTCCGCCCACGCCCGTGCGCACCATGGAGTCGATGAAGCGGGACGTCCAGGCCGTCCGGGAACACGCCCACCGGTGACCTTCCGCGCCGCGGCCCGCAAAGGCCCGGCGAACGCAGGCCGCGCCCGTGCCCGTGCAAGGGACGGGAGCGGCGTCAACCGCCCATAGGCGCGGGTGAGGGGCGGGACCATGCCGGGTGAGGGGTACTCTCAAGGTGTGCGACGGTTTTTCACCCCCGGATGGCTCGGGCTGCACGCGCTGGCCATAGCCCTCTTCAGCGCGTTCCTGTTCTTCGGGTGGTGGCAGCTGAGCCGGGCGCAGGCCGGCAACGACCGTAGCTGGGCCTATGTCTTCGAGTGGCCGATCTTTGCGATCTTCGTGGTCGTCATGTGGGTCAAGATGATCCGCGACGAGCTCAACGACGACGGCAAGCCCAAGCCCCAGCCGCCCCTGCAGCCCCCCGAGCCGCCGGCCAAAAGCGAGATCATCCGGCAGCAGGAGGAAGAGGACGAGGAGCTGGCGGCCTACAACCGCTATCTGGCCCGCCTCAACTCCCAGTCAAAGCGGCGCGGCTGACACCGGCCGCCTGGACATCGGCCCCGGCCATGGCATCGCCATGCCGCGGGCCTTTCGAGATCAAGGAGTGAACTGTGGAAGCGGCGATCAACCGGTACCGCATCCTGGCCTTCGCCGTGGGCGTGATGCTGCTGATGGTCGTCTTCGTGGGCATGCCGATCCGCTACATCGGCGGGAACCCCACCCCCTCGGGGATCATCTCGCCGATCCACGGCGCGCTCTACATCGTCTACCTGGCCTTCGCCTTCGACCTGCACCGGCGGGCGGGCTGGCCGCTCAAGCAGTTCCTGATCATGGTCTCCGGGGGGCTGGTGCCCTTCCTGGCCTTCTTCGTGGAACGCAAGATCGTCCGCGAGGCCCGCGCCCTGCTGCCCGGCACCTGATCCGGCGGCCCTCCCCGCCGCCGAAGCGACCGCGACGCTCGACCGGCCGGCCCTGCCGGAGCAATCGTTGACTCAGTCGAAGATTGCTCCGAAGGGCGTCATGGTCGTTCCCGCCGCCGTCCGCCGTTTCAACCGCTTCTACACCGCTGTCATGGGGGCGCTGGGCGAAAGAGCCGGTGCGCACCCCCTACTCCCTCACCGAGGCCCGGGTGATCTTCGAGCCGGCGCAGCGGGAGGCCCACCGAAACGGCCGCGTTGCGCCGGGAGCCGGGCCTGGACCCGGCTGCCTGGGCCGGATCCTGGCCCGTTTCGACACCGACGGGCTGATACCCGGGAACGCGCGGAGACCGACGCCCCGCCGTCAGGTCGTCCGCCTCACCCCCGCAGGCCGCAAGGTGCACGCCATGCTCGGTGGGCGGTCCGACCAGGATGTTGTGGTGCTGCTGGCCCTGTTGCCGGACGAGCGTTGTTCCCGGTTGATCGCCGCGATGCGGACCGTGCAGGCCCGGCCGGGGGATCCGGTCGAGCGGCTCGAGGTCGTGCTGCGCCCGCTGCGTCCCGGCGGACTGGGCTGGCTGGTGGAATGTAACGCCGTCCTCTACCACCGTGAATACGGCTGGGAGCACACCTACAAGGCACTGGTGGCCCGGATCGTGGCCGGCTTCGCCGCAGATCACGATCCCGGGCGCGAGGCGGCGTGGATCGCCGGCCTGGAGGGCGAGCCGGTGGGCTGCGTCTTTTGCGTCCGCCGGGACGAGACGACGGGGCAGCGGCTGCTGGTCGGGCCGTCCGCCCGCGGGATGAGCATCAGGGGGCGCCTGGTGGACGGGGGGCCTGCGGTTCGTCGCCGGGGCGGGCTGCCGGGAGATCGTGCTGTGGGCCAACGACCGCCTCACCGTGGCCCGGCGGATCTGCCGGCGGGCCGGTTTCACGCTGGAGTCCGGGGAGCCGCACCACGGCTTCGGCCGGGACCTGGTCGGCCGGTACTGGCGCCGCGTGCGGTGAGCGGAGGCCCGGGCTGCGGTGCCGGTGCGGCCCGGCGGCGGGCGCCGAAAATGCGCGGACCCGCGGAGACGGAGGTCTCCGCGGGCCGGGGGTCGCAACGGTCGAAGTGATCGCTAGGCGGGCCGGCCGATCGGCGGCCGGTCCACCGCGCCGGTCAAGGGCGCATCGGATGAGTCAGTCGATCACCTCCCCCCATGACGGTGCGGTGGAGCATGACCCGGGCTTGGGGCTCGGGGTGGCGTGCCGGGCCGAAGACGCCACCCCGAGGTCTGCGGCGCACCGCGGGATCTGCCCGCCGGGTGCGGTGCGGATGGGGCCGGACGCCGGTGCCGCGGGGGCGTACGGCGCCGGCGTCCGGCCCCCCGGCACCGGCGGCGCCGGCGGGAACGCCGGGGAAGAGCGGATGGAGGACGGACGGCCGAGGATCCGAGGTGTGTCGCCGGTGGGCGCCGGTGGTGCGCATGCCGCGCCGAACGCGCGCCGGGGGCCTCGGCGCGCCGACGGGTGCGGAGTGCGGGGGAGCGCCCGGCCGGGAGCATCCTCGGCCGTCCGGAGGCGGCCGCCCGGGACGGAGGAACCGGGGAGGCGGCCGCCGGAGGGCCGGCCTCAGCTCGTGCCGTCCATAGCATCCAGCCCTCCTCGTCGGTCGGGTGATGAACCGTCCTTTGCCTGCGCAAGGACTCGCTCATCACGTTGCGTCATCTTCTCGTTGCTGTTGGTACCCGGGGGTCATGGCCGCGTAAACACCGGCCGGCAAAGTTTCCGGGAAGGTCCGGAACGTTTCGTGTTTCGCACGTCCTTGATCGCCGAGGGCGAACGGTGCCGCGGAAACAAAACTCGGCTCCGTTTTCTTGAGTGTGAGTGACTCAACTTTCGGTTGAGTCCTCGGACGATGGAGAGCTGAGCATGAGCGAGACCCTGACGCTGCCGGTGCTGCCCCTGGACGGGGAGGTCGTGCTCCCCGGGATGGTGGTGCCGCTGGATCTGTCGGACGGCGAGATCCGCGCCGCCGTCGAGGCCGCCCGCGCCGCCGAGCGCGCCCGCGGCCCCGGCATCCGGTCCGCCGCCAAGCCCCGGGTGCTGCTGGTGCCCCGCCTGAACGGCCAGTACGCCGCCGTCGGCACGCTCGGCGTGATCGAACAGGAGGGCCGGCTGCCCGGCGGCGGACCCGGCGCCGTGGTGCGCGGGGTGACCCGCGTCCGCATCGGCACCGGAACCACCGGCCCCGGCGCCGCGCTGTGGGTGGAGGGCACCGAGATCGCCGTGCCCCCCGCCGGCCCGCGCGTGCCGGAGCTGGCCAGGGAGTACAAGGGCCTGGTCGGCGCCATCCTGCAAAAGCGCGGCGCCTGGCAGGTCGTGGACATCGTCCAGCGGATCGAGGACCCCTCCGCCCTGGCCGACAACGCCGGCTACGCCCCCTACCTGTCGGCCGAGCAGAAGGTCCGGCTGCTGGAGACCCCGGACGTGGCCGAACGGCTGGAGATGGTGATCGGCTGGGCCCGCGAGCACCTGGCCGAGATGGACGTGGCCGAGTCCATCCGAAAAGACGTCCAGGAGGGCATGGAAAAGCAGCAGCGGGAGTTCCTGCTGCGCCGGCAGCTGGAGGCCGTCCGCAAGGAACTGGCCGAGCTGAACGGCGACCCGGCCGGCGAGGAGGAGGACTACCGCGCCCGCATCGAGGCGGCGAACCTGCCCGAGAAGGTGCGCCAGGCCGCCCTCAAGGAGGTCGGCCGGCTGGAGCGGGCCGGCGACTCCTCGCCCGAGAGCGGCTGGATCCGCACCTGGCTGGACACGATCTTGGACATGCCCTGGAACGAGCGCACCGAGGACTCCTACGACATCGCCGGGGCACGGGCGGTGCTGGACGCCGACCACGCGGGCCTGGAGGAGGTCAAGGACCGCATCATCGAGTACCTGGCGGTCCGCAAGCGCCGCGCCGACCGCGGATTGGGCGTCGTCGGCGGACGCCGCTCGGGCGCGGTGCTCGCCCTGGTCGGCCCGCCCGGCGTCGGCAAGACCTCGCTGGGGGAGTCGGTGGCCCGCGCCATGGGCCGCAAGTTCGTGCGCGTGGCGCTCGGCGGCGTCCGCGACGAGGCCGAGATCCGCGGCCACCGCCGCACCTACGTCGGCGCGCTGCCCGGCCGGATCGTGCGGGCCATCCGCGAGGCCGGCTCGATGAACCCGGTGGTGCTGCTGGACGAGATCGACAAGGTCGGCTCCGACTACCGGGGCGACCCGGCCGCCGCGCTGCTGGAGGTGCTGGACCCGGCGCAGAACCACACCTTCCGCGACCACTACCTGGAGGTCGAGCTCGACCTGTCGGACGTGCTGTTCCTGGCCACCGCCAACGTCCTGGAGGCCATTCCCGGCCCGCTGCTGGACCGCATGGAGGTGGTGACCCTGGACGGCTACACCGAGGAGGAGAAGGTCACCATCGCCCGCGACCACCTGCTGCCGCGCCAGCTGGAGAAGGCGGGCCTGGAGCCGCAGGAGGTGACCTTCACCGAGCAGGCGCTGCGGGCGCTGGCCGCCGAGTACACCCGCGAGGCCGGGGTGCGCGCGCTGGAGCGGTCGATCGCCCGGATCCTGCGCAAGCTCACCGCCAAGGCGGCGCTGGATCCCTCGGCGCTGCCGGCGCGAGTGGACGCCGCGGACCTGAAGGACTACCTGGGCCGGCCCCGCCACACCCCCGAGAGCCTGCTCAGCCCGGCCGAGCGGCGCACCGGGGTGCCGGGCGTGGCGACCGGCCTGGCGGTGACCGGCGCCGGCGGGGACGTGCTGTATGTCGAGGCGTCGCTGGCCGACCGGCAGACCGGCGAGGTCGGGGTGACGCTCACCGGCCAGCTCGGCGACGTGATGAAGGAATCGGCCCGCATCGCCCTCAGCTACCTGCGCTCCCGCGGCGCCGAACTGGGCCTGCCGGTCGGCGACCTGGCCGACCGCGGCGTGCACATCCACGTGCCCGCCGGGGCGGTGCCCAAGGACGGGCCGAGCGCGGGCATCACCATGGTCACCGCGCTGGCCTCGCTGCTGTCGGGACGGCCGGCCCGCGCGGACGTGGCGATGACCGGGGAGGTGTCGCTGACCGGGCGGGTGCTGCCCATCGGCGGGGTCAAGCAGAAGCTGCTGGCCGCGCACCGGGCCGGGATCACCACCGTGCTGATCCCCAAGCGCAACGAGCCCGACCTGGACGACGTGCCGGCCGAGGTGCTGCGGTCGCTGACGGTCTTCACCGTCACCGACGTGCGCGAGGTGCTGGAGCTGGCGCTGGAGCCCGCCGCGGACGGAGTCGTCGCCGCCTGACGGAGGAACCGGACGGCGATGGGCCAGGCGGCCCCCGATAATGCCGCCTGGCCCGGCGCTCTCCGAGATCGATGGTCGGATCCTGGAAGGACGCGGGCCCCTCACCCACCCCAGATGAGGGGCCCGCTTCCGTTCCACCCCACTGAAGGAGACGCGCGAAGGGCCTTCCGGGTTCCTGACAATCGGTGGGGATCGATGTGGTGTGCACCACGTGCCGTCCGGCCTCGGGCTGCAGGCGCCCGGCATCTGGCCAGCGGGCCGAACAAGCGTTAGGTTTACTCGCCATGCGCGTGCTCGTCACCGGAGCCTCCGGCTTCGTGGGCTCCCACACCGTCGCCGCCCTGCTGGAGGCCGGGCACACCCCCCGCGCGCTGGTCCGCGACCCCGCCAAGGCGACCCGGGCGCTGGAGGCGGCCGGGGCCGACCCCGCCCGGGTGGAGCTGGTGACCGGCGACATGCTGGATGAGACCGCGGTCGGCCGGGCCCTGGAGGGCTGCCGGGCGGCGATCCACGCGGCGGCCGCGGTGGGCGTCACCGGCCGGGGCGGCGACCTGGTGGAGGTCAACCTGGGCGGCACCCGCAACGTGGTCGGCGGCGCGGTGGAGCGCGGGCTGGACCCGGTGGTGCACGTCTCCACCGTCGCGGTGTTCGTGCCGCCCCGCGACCCGGTGATCACCGTGGACGGCCCGCTGGCCAGCCCCCGCACCGCCTACGGCCGCTCCAAGGTGGCCGCCGAACGGTACGTGCGCCGGCTGCAGGACCAGGGCGCCCCGGTCACCGTCGTCTACCCCGGCGGGGTGTGCGGCCCGCACCAGCCGGTGCTCGACTCCCTGATGGAGGGGCTGGTCGGTGCGCTGCGCCTGGTGTGGCCGCTGCCGCCCGGCGGGGTGGGCGTCATCGACGTGCGCGACCTGGCCGAGGCCCTGGCACGGGCGCTGGTGCCCGGTCGGGGCCCTCGCCGCTGGCTGCTGGGCGGCCACTACCTGACCTGGCGCCAATGCTCGGATCTGTGCCGGGAACTGACCGGGGTGCGGCACCGGCGGCTGCCGGTGCCCGGCGGTGCGCTGCGGGCGGCCGGGACGCTGCTGGACGCCCTCCGGCGCGTCCGCCCCTTCGACTACCCGCTGACCAGGGACGCCGCCGAGTTCATGACCAGGCTCGTGCCGACCGACGACCGGCCCGCCCTCGAGGAGCTCGGCATGAAACTGCGGCCGGTGGAGCAGACCCTGTCCGACGCGCTGCGCTGGCTCGCCGAGGCCGGGCATCTGGACCCCCGCAAGGCGGGCCGGCTGGCGCCCCCTGCCGAGGAGCACTGAGTGGCGACGCTGATCCAAAAGACCCTCGGGCCGATCTTCCAGCGCATCTCCGGGGCGGCCTGGTTCGCCAAGGTCGGCCCGAAGATCGTCCCGCCGCTGGACCGGGCGCTGCACCGGGTCAGCGGCGGGCGGCTGATGCTCGGCCAGCTGCTGGTGCCCAGCCTGGTGCTGACCACCATCGGCAGCGTCAGCGGCCGGCCCCGCCAGGTGCCGCTGGCCTGCATGCCCGAGCCGGACGGCGGCTGGATCGTGGTCGGCAGCAACTTCGGCCGCGAAAAACACCCGGCCTGGACCACCAACCTGCTCAAGGAGCCCAAGGCCACCGTCGTCTTCCAGGGCCGGACCGTGCCGGTCACCGCGCACCTGCTGGACGAGGCCGAACGGGACCGCATCTGGCCCCGCCTGCTGCAGGTCTGGCCGGTCTATGCGCGCTATGCCGAACGCGTCGAACGGCAGCTGCGCATCTTCCGCCTGGTGCCCGACCCGCCCGAAGCGGCCCGCTGACGCCCGCCCTCACCCGCCAGGGGAACCCAGGGGGAACAAGACGGCCGGTGCCGCCTTGCCGGGGGTCGCGGGGTATGTCCACAAGTGGACGTTACGCCCCAGAAGGCGCCGGGCGGGTGGCCCCGATGTGCGCGGCCAGCATGCGGACCCGCTCCCGGTGCTCGTCGTGGCCCACCACGATCGGCGGCTCGTTGTAGGGCATGGCGTCGGAAGAACGGCGCAGCTTGATGTACTGGCCGCAGGCGTCGATGGCGTACGGCTCCATGTCGTCCTGCAGCGCACCGATCACCGTGATGCCGTGCGTCTCACCGATCCGCCGGAACAGCGCCACCGCCTCCCTGCGGTGCTCGCGGCCCAGGTTGCGGCCCAGCTCATCCAGCACCAGCACCAGCCGGCCGCCGCCGGAGCCGGCCAGCGCCGCCGCGCACACCAGCTTGACCGCCTTTTCGTCCATCAGGGCGGTGTTGGCCCGCCGGTTGTAGGGCACATACCGCTGCCCCTCGGCGCGCCGCCACTTGGGGACGACCCGCCAGCGCCACTCCTGCTCGGGGTCGGCGGGCGGCTCGGGGGTGGGAAAGTCCAGCGTGGCCCCATAGCCGCCGTAGGCCAGGTCGAGCCGTTCGAACTCCTCGGCGACGCGCTGCAGCCGGGTGCGGATCGCCGCCGTCAGCGCGGCGCGGTGGGCCGCCGCCGCGCCCGCCGCCTCCCGCTCCCCGGCCTCGGCCTTCTCCAGGTCGACGCGGCGGGCCGCAAGCTGCGTCTCGATCTGCCGCCGCTGGTGCCGTTCATAGTCCTCCAGGCCGCGCAGATGGCTCTCCAGCGCCCTGGCCAGCCGCGGGAAGGTGGCCTGCTCGCGTTCGGTGCGGCGGCCCTCGCCCTCGGCGCGCTCGCGCAGCAGGAAACGGATCTCCTCGGGCATGTCCTCATCGGCCGTGCCGTCGGGGAACGCCTGCCGCAGCGCCTCGCCCAGATGCCGTTCGGCGGTGTGCCACCACTCCTCGGGCGTCCAGGTGCGCTGGTCGCCCGTCAGCCCGGCCAGCAGCTCGCGGGCCGACTCCACCGGGCCGCCCCACTGCTCCTGCAGCTCGGCCAGGCCGAGCGTCAGGCGCCGCTCGGCCAGCTCGGCGGCCTGCTCGCGGAGCCTGTCGCGGGTGCGCTCGTGCGCCTCGCGCCGCCCGCGCAGCCGGTCGATCTCCAGCGCCCGGGTGTCGGCCTTGGCCTGCAGCCGCCGCACCGTCTGCTCGGCGGCGCCCAGCCGCGGCCCCAGCATGGCCTCGCCGGTGGCCAGCGACTCCAGCCGCTCCCGCAGGCCGGCCATCGCCTCCTGGACGCCGGTCAGCTCGGTGCCGGCCCGCGCCCCGGCCAGGCGCCGCATCGCCAGCGTCACCTCCGCGGAGGCGTCGGCGACCTGCCGCCGCGCCTCCTCCAGCGCCGCCCGGGCCTCCTCCAGCGCCGCGCGGGCGGCCTGCACCCGGACGGCCCGTCCGGTCACCGGCTCGGGAAAACCCCCGACCACCACCACCCCGGCGGGGTCCGTCCCGGACAGCGCGGAAAAGAACCGCCCGAGCGCCGCGCGGCACCGCACGCCCTCCGGCAGCCCCTCGCCGGTCACTTCCCCGGTGAGCGGGCCTTGCGCGGGGACGAGCATCGACCCCGGCAGCTCCCGCAGCGCCGCCACCGCGGCCGCCAGGTCCCGCTCGGCCACCACCACCGCGTCCCGGTACGGCCACAGCGCGCGTTCCCACCGCTCGCGCACCGGCTCGGCCAGCTCGATGGCGTCCAGCAGGCCCACCGCCGGCACCCCGGCCTCGGCCAGCGCCCCGATCTGCGCCGGGGCGCCGCTGCGGCCGGCCTCGGCGGCGGCCAGGTCCCGCTCGGCCTGGGCCAGGCGGGCCTTGGCCATGCCCAGCGCCTGCTGGGCCTCGTCCCGGCGGGCCTCGGCGTCGGCCAGCTCCTTGGCCGCCGTCTCCTCGGTGCGGCCGTCGGCCTCCCGCCGCCGCTCCTCCAGCGCCGCCGCCTGCCGGCGCAGCTCCTCCAGCCGGTCGCGGGCCACCGCCTTGTCCTCGCCGATCCGCTCGGCCTGGCCCTTCAGCTCCGCCAGCACCGCCGACGCCTCGGCCAGGCGCTCCTCCAGCGTCCCGTCGGCCAGCTGCTCCATCTCTTTGGCGGTGGCGGCGATCGCCTCGCCCAGCTCGGCGGCCTCATCCTGCAGCCGCCTCAGCTCGGCGGCCCAGGCGGCGTCGCTCTCCGCGGCCTCCACCAGCAGCAGGGCCTGCCGGGTGCGCCAGTGCCGCAGCGCCGCCGCCACCTCCCGGCGGGCCCGGTCCCGCCGGTCGAAGGTCCTCAGCAGTTCGGCGGCCTCGGCCTCCCACTCGGCCAGCCGCCGCCGGGCCTCGGCGGCCCGGGCCCGCTCGCGGTGCTCTTCGGCCCGGGAGCGGCGCTCGGCCTCCAGCTCCCGGTCCAGCCCGGTCAGCGCGGCGATGGCGGTGAAGATCCGCTCCGGCGGGATCTCGTTCAGCGGCTGCGACAGCAGATTGGTGGCCACCTTGCTGCGCACCGACGTCGACAGGAACGACACGCACCGCACCCGGCCCCCGTACAGCACGCGACCGAGATCCTTGGCCACCAGGTCGCGCCGTCCCGCCGAACGGGGCAGCTCGGCCCACCGCCGGTCGGCCAGGCGCACCCGCTCGGCCTCCGACGGCGCCGCCGCCAGATGCACGCCCCGGCACCAGCGGATCTCCAGGTGCGGGGCGTCCACGTTCACCCGCAGCCACACCGTGACCGCATCGTCTTCCCCCGTGCCCTCCGCGTCCCCGGTGTGGGCGAAGACCCCCACGATGTAGCCGTGGTCCGCGCTGGCCCACCGGTTCTCGCCCTGGGCCGCCAGCTCGGCGTTGAACAGCAGCTCGGCCACCGCCCGCGCCCCCGAGGCGAACCGCCACTGCTCATCGCCCAGCAGCGCCGTGATCGCCGCGATGAACGAGGACTTGCCCGCCCCGTTGGAGTCCTTGGGGCCCTGGCCGGCCACCGCGATCAGCGTTCCCGGCACCAGCGGCACCGGGTGCGTCGACAGGCGGGAGATGTTGATCGCCTGCACCGCGATCAGTGAACGGTCGCCCACCACGCCGTCGGGCCGGTCCCCCAGCTCCTCCGGTTCGCCGATCGCCGTCACGTCCGCCCCCTTCGCATGCCGCGCCGCCGGGCCCGGATGGCCGCCGCCAGCGGCGAGTCCGGGCCCGCGGCCAAGATCAGCTCCTCGGTCAGCCGCCGCCGCGCCGCCTCGGTCAGCCGGTGGAACTGCGGGCCGGGCACATACCCTCCCGACGCCTCGTCCGCCCCCGCCTTCACCTGGGTGACCAGCCCGGCCGCCCGCAGCCGCCGCAGCGCCCCCTCCAGCTCGGAGACGGTCAGCTGGGAACGGCGGCGCAGCTCCTCTAGCGGCGCCGGGTACGGCGACAGCCACGTGTCGTCGGTCAGCAGCCCCTCGGCCCGCGGGATCGCCACCGAGTGGATCAGCACCAGCACCAGCACCGCCCGGTCGGCCACCGGCAGCGTGCACGCCGGGTCGGCGGCCAGCGCCTCCCGCACCGCATCGTCGTAACCGGACGTCCAGTGCCCCCGCGAGGTGCGGATCAGCGTCCGGCCCGACAGCTCCAGCATCTGCGCCAGCGTGCGGCGCAGCGCAGGCTCGCGCAGCGCGGCGAAACGCACCTCCGGCACCGGGTCGGCCGCATGCTCCACCGCCATGTACGCCGCGACCAGCTCGGCCCGGCGTTTTTCGTCATAGGGCCGCAGCAGCGGTTCCAGCAGCTCGCTTGCGTTCGCCGCCGGGCCCTCCGGCCCGCTCATGCGCCCTCCGCCGGCGGCGGGGGCATCCGGCGCAGCAGGGCGCGCAGCGGCGGCAGCGACTCTGGCGGCCAAAGAGCCGTGCGCGGGCCGAGCCGGACCGTGCCGGCCTCCTCATCCAGCAGCAGCCAGCCGGTGTCGGCCAGGCGGCGCAGGTCGCCGACCGCCCAGCGGCGCATCAGCTCGGCGTCCCCGCGCACGCTCGCCACGTGCACCTCCAGCACGTCGGCGATCTGTGCGGGCCGCCCCGGCCAGGGGTCGTCGTCCAGGTTCCGCCAGCAGCAGCGCAGCGCCGCGGCCAGCACCCGGCGCAGCGGGCCGGGCCGCTCCAGCGGCATCGGAGCGCTCTGGTACTCCTCCAGCAGCGCCGGGGTCGCCCCGTCCGGCCAGGCCGGCAGCGCCCACCGGCGCTCCCCGTCGGTGACGCCGACCAGCCCGGCGGGCACCGGCGCCGCGGCCGCATCCGCCACCGGGCCGGTGACGCGGGCCCGCGCCCGCGCCAGCACCCGCGGATCCACCTCGGTCATGAGGCCCGCCCGGTGCGTTCGAAGACGCCGTCCGACAGCCACGAGGGAGAGCCGTCCGGCCGGACCCGCAGCCCGTCCGACCACACCAGCCGGTACGGCAGCTCCGGCCGCAGATGCGCCGCCGACAGGTCGGCCAGCAGCCGGCGGGCGGCCGGCCAGTCCCGCTCCAGCACCTCGCCGACGGGCACCCGGTCGCGGCCGCGCAGCACCTGCTCGGCCACGGCGGCCAGCCGGTCGGTCTCGGAACGGCCGGCGGGCACGCGCTCCACCAGGCCCGCGTCGGGCACCGCCGGGCGGGGCGGCGCCGGACGCGGCGGCACGGTGCGCGGACCCTCCTGCACCGCCGCGACGATCGCGGCGGGGTCGTGCCAGGGCGCGGGCGCGTCGAACACGAACCCCTCCAGCACCGCCGCCAGCTCCTCGCGCGAGGCGGTGCGGGCGAAGGTCCGCCAGCTCTCCGCCGGCAGCAGCGTCAGGTTACGGGTGGTGCCGGCCGAGTCGGCCAGCCGGGCGGCGGCCCGCCGGGAGGCGTCCCCGTAGGCGTGGATGGCCGCGCGCAGCTCGGTGCAGGCGTCCTCCAGCTCGGGCCAGCGGCGCAAGATCGCCTCGTGCAGCCGCTCGGCCCGCTCGATGATCTCCGCGGTGCCCCACAGTTTGGGCGCCTGCTCGCGCAGCTCCTCGATGGTGGAGTGGGTCAGCGTCACCAGCTCCACGCTCCACAGCCGAAAGGCCCGGGCCAGCCCTTCGGCGCCGTCGCGGGCCTGCTCGGCGGTCATCCGCGGGTCGGCCACGTTGAGCTGCTCCAGCGCCAGCAGCCGGTGCATCTCCGACTGGCCGCCGTCCCGCATCATCCGGCGCACGAACATCAGCCCGACGACGCTGGTGAAGGAGGCGCGGTAGCGCAGCTGGTTGGGCTTGGGGAACACCTCGCGGATCGCGCCCAGGCCCTTGAGGACCCGCAGCCGGTTCTCGAACGCCTCGGCCGGGTAGTGCCGGCACACGTGCCGCATCTGCTCGCGGCTCAGCCCCTCCTCGCCCGCCTCGGCGAACGCCGACAGCAGCGTCTCGGCGATGTCGACCATCTCCGGGTCGTCGACGACCGCGCCGGCGTCGCGGGCCAAGGCGGCGAACATCTGCCGGTAGACGCCCAGCACGGCCTCGCCGGCCAGGACGTCCTCGAGGGTCTGCGGGGGTTCGCGGTGTGAGGGCACGGCGCATTACCGTACCGGGACGGCCGGGGCGCTCGGGCGCGTCCGCGGCGAGTGCCCCGGCCCGGAACGTCACGAAGGACGCGCCATCGGTGCGCGAATGGCGCCCAATCGTGACCGGATGGAAACTTTCCGTCCCGAAACCGGGACGCGGTGTGTCCGCAGATGCAACACTCGCCAGTGACCCCAGCAGATGTCGAGCCGACCTTCACCCCAGATCGCCAGGGCACATGACATCGCAGACCACCCGTCCCGGCGCCGGCGGGCGACTTTCGGCCCTGCCCGCCGAGCCGAACCCCTTCATCGGCCGCCGCCGTGACCTGGCCGAGCTGTGCCGGTTGCTGCCGCAGGCCAGGGCGGTGACGCTGTGCGGCCCGGGGGGCATCGGCAAGACCCGCCTGGCGATCCAGGTGGCGCGGGAGCTGGCCGGCGACCACCCCGACGGGGTCTGCTTCGTGGAACTGGCCGACGTGCGGGCGGGAACGTCCGGGGCGGACGCGGTGGCCCGCCGGGTGGCGGCGGTGCTGGGGCTGGCCGACGAGCTCGGCCGCGCCCCGCTGGAGGCGCTGACCCGGGCGCTGCGGCACCGCCGGGCGCTGGTGCTGCTGGACAACTGCGAGCACCTGGTGGAAGAGTGCGCCGCCGTGTGCCGGGCGCTGCTGACCGGGTGCGACCGGCTGCGCATCCTGGCCACCAGCCGGGAGCCGCTGCGGGTGCCGGGGGAGAACGTCTGGCGGGTGCCGCCGCTGCCGGTGCCGGACGCCGGCGCCGACGCGCTCGCCGAGACGGAGCGTTCGGAGGCGGCCCGGCTGTTCGTGGCGCGGGCCAAGGCGGCCCGGCCCGGCTTCACCGTCACCGCCGACAACGCGCCCGCGCTGGCCGAGCTGTGCCGGGCGCTGGACGGGGTGCCGCTGGCGCTGGAGCTGGCCGCCGCCCGGGTGCGGGTGCTGTCACTGGAACAGCTCGCCGACCGGCTGACCGACCGGTTCGGGCTGCTGACCACGGGCGACCGCACCGCCCCGCCCCGCCAGCGCACGCTGCGCGGCGCCATCGACTGGAGCTATGAGCTGCTGACCGAGCCGGAGCGGATCCTGCTGCGCCGGCTGTCGGTGTTCCACGGCTGGTCCCTGGAGCAGGCCGAGCAGGTGTGCGCCGACGACCTGCTGCCCCGGCGAACGATCTTGGATCTGCTCAGCGCGCTGGTGGACAAGTCGCTGGTGACGCTCGAACGGGAGGTGGCCGGCCGCAACCGCTTCCGGATGCTCAACAGCGTCCGCGAGTACGCCCTGCAGCGCCTGGCCGAGGCGGGGGAGGAGGAGCGGCTGCGCCGCCGCCACCGGGACGCGGTGCTGGAGGCGCTGGAACGCGAGGCCGAGATCGTCCTGGCCGACCGGCCCGCCTCCTGGCGGGAGCGGGTCGCCCTGTACCGCGCCTATGAGGTCGAGCAGCACAATCTGCGGGCCGCCTTGGCGTGGTCACGGGAGCGGGGCGATGTGGCGGAAGGGCTGCGGCTGTGCCTGGCGGCCCGGGTCTACTGGGGGCCGCGGGGCCACTACACCGAGGCCGCCGGCTGGAGCGACTGGTTCCTGGAACGGGGCGCGCAGGCCGGTTCGCGCGTGCTGGGGCCCGCCTTGGTGGGCCGCGCCCAGCTGGCCTTCGACCAGCGGGACTTCGCCCGGGCCGAAAGCTGCGCCCGGGCCGGGCTGGAGCACTGCCGGGCCGCGGGCGATGAGCGCATGGTGGCGGCCGGGCTGGTGGTGCTGGCGAGTCTGGCCCTGTTCGAAGGCGACCGGGATCGGGCGCTGGAGCTGTCCGATGAGGCGGTGCGGCTGCTGCCCGCCGGCCACGGCGGCTGGGAGGCGGCGCTGGCGCTGTTCCGCAAAGGGCTGACGCAGCTGTGGCGGGACAGGCTGCGCGAGGCCGAGGCCGCGCTGCGGGAGGGCATCGCGCTGATGCGCGGCCTGGACCAGCGATGGGGGGCCGCGGTGGGCCAGGCGCTGCTGGGCACGGTGGCCCGGGCCCGCGGCGACCTGGCCGCGGCCCGCGCGCACTTCACCGAGGCGCTGCCGGCGCTGCGCGACATCGACGCCCGGCCGCTGCTGGTGCGGTGCCTGATCGGCCTGGGGCGGTGCGCCCTGGAACAGGGCGACCTGGCCGGCGCCCGCCGCGCGTTCGGGGAGGGACTGCGGCTGGGGGCGTCGATCGGGCTGCGCATCGCCGTCGCCCGCGGCCTGGAGGCGTTCGCCGACCTGCTGGAGCAAGAGGGCGACGTGGAGGGGGCGGTGCTGCTGGCCGGCGCCGCCGCGGCGCTGCGGGAGGCGATCGGGGCCCGGCCGGGGCGCGGCACGCATGCCTGCCGCCGGCGGGAGGAGCTGCTGGAACGGTCTTTGCGGAGGCTGGGCGAGCACCGGCTCTCCTGGCTGTGGGGGCAGGGCCGGGCGATGGCGGTGGAGGACGCGGTGGCCTACGCGCTGCACGGGCCGTCCGACCGGGGGCGGGAGGACGCCTGCGGCGCGGCCCCGCAGGGCGCCCACGGCGCGGCGGAGGAGACGGCGGCGGAGAAAAAGCGCGAGGAAAGGCGCGCCGGCTCCCGGCTCCACGACAGCGGGGAGCTGCCGGCCGCGGGACCGGGGAGCGGTGCGCTCGCCCGCCCGCCCGGGCTGCTGACCCCCCGGGAACGGGAGATCGCCCGGCTGATCGCACGCGGCCTGAGCAACCGGGGCATCGCCGACGAACTGGTGATCAGCCCCGCCACCGTCGCCCGGCACGTCGCCAACATCCTCGCCAAGCTGGGCTTCGGCTCCCGTGCGCAGATCGCGGTGTGGGCCGTCGGCAACCTTCCCGAAGGCGACACCCGGGCCCCTGCCGGCAACGGCACCACCGGACGGTAAAACGCGATCACTTCGGACGCGCCCTCCCGGGGCGGGCAACTTGCACTGCAAGAGTCTCTACATATGGACTTGCATAGTTCAATGCATGTGCACGCGCATCTGGGTGCGTAGGGTCGAAGCATGATCTCCAGCCCGTCGGACCCCCCAACAGCGGTCGCCGCGACCACGGTGACCGAGACCGTGCTCGGCGAACGCTGCTGGGGGCCGCGCGCCGCGCTGGTGGACGCCGGCAGCGGCCGCGTCCTGTCCTACGACGAGCTGACCGCCGCCGTCACCGCCGCCGCCTGGGGGCTGGTCCGCCAGGGGCCGGGCACGGTGATCGGCCTGCAAGCCCCCGACGGCCCCGATTTCGTGGTGGCCGCCTACGCGGTCTGGGCGGCGGGCGCGGTCCTGGTCCCCGTCCGCGCCGCCGCCGGGGCCGAGGAGACCGTCCGGCGGCTGCGGGCATCCGGTGCGCACGCCCTGATCACCTGCCCGCAGGCCGCTCCCCGGGCCTGGGCGGTGGCCCGGGGAGCGGCCCTGCAACGAGTGTGGTGCCTGGGCGAAGCGGACGGCGGAACCGGCCTGGAGCCGTTCGCCCGCCTGGCGGAGGAACCCGCCGCCGACCGGATCCCGCCCGTGCGGGACGCCGGCGCCGCACTGCTGGCCGATGCGCCGGGCGGGAGCGGCCCCGGCACCTGGCTGACCCACCGCCAGGTGATCGAGGGCCTGGTCCGGTTCGCCACCGCCGGGGCGCTGAGCGGTTCGGACGTGGTGCTGTCGGGCATCCCCTTCACCGATGTGCTCGGCCTGAACGGGGTGCTCGGCCCGGCGCTGTGGCTGGGCGCGACCGTGGTCACCTGCCGCGGCGGCCTGCACGACCTGCTGCGCGCCGTGCAGGACCACCGGGTGACCGTGGCGGTGCTGCCGCCGGCGGCGGCCTCGGCGCTGGCGGCCGAGCCGGCGGTCGGGCACTACGACCTGGGCTCGCTGCGCTCGGTCCTGGTCGCCGGCCCGCTGCCGGGCCGCCTCGCGCGGGCCTGCTCCCGGCGGCTGGGCTGCCCGGTCCGGCAGGTCTACGGGCACCCCGCGGCCTCCGGCTTCACCCACCTCAACCTGCGCGGCGCCGAAGAGGGCACCTTGGACTCGGCCGGCTGCGGCCTGCCCGGGGTGTCATGGCGGATCGCCGACCCGGCCACCGGCCGGGCCCGCCCGCCTTATCAGCCCGGGGAGCTGTGGCTGCGCGGCCCCATGGTCGCCGCGCCCGGCGGCGGCTGGCTGCCCACCGGGGACGCGGCGTTCACCGACGAGCACGACCGGGTCTACATCCTCGGCCGCATGGAGGAGACGCCCGGCGAGCCCGTCGCCGACCCCGGCCGGCTGCTGGCCGCGCATCCGGCGGTGCGGGACGCGGCGGTGGTCCCGGTCCCCGACCCGCACCTGGGCCTTGCCCCGCACGCCTTCGTGGTGCTGGGCAAGCCGGAGCAGGCCGGCGGGCTGCTGCCTTACGTGAACGGCCATGTGCCGTCCTACCAGCGCATCCAGGCCGTCCACCCGGTGGATGCGATCCCGCGTTCGCCGAGTGGCCGGGTCATGCGCCGCGCGCTCCTGCAAAGCGTGCACCTGTCGCCGTGATAAGGAGGGGAGGCGACAGGTGCGTCGGAGCGCGCGGCGCATCCCTCACCGGACGTCAGGCCGGGTGGGGGATGGACTTGTGCTCCAGGTAGGCGACCAGTCCCTCCGGCCCCAGCTCGCGGCCCAGGCCGCTGTTCTTGAAGCCGCCGAAGGGGGTGTTGGGGTCGAGGGTGTACATGTTGACGCCGCAGCTTCCGGTGCGGATCTGCCGGGCGACCTCGATGCCGTGCGCCACGTCGGCCGTCCACACCGAGCCGCCCAGCCCGTAGGAGCTGTCGTTGGCGATGCGGATGGCGTCGGCCTCGTCCTCATAGGGGATGAGGGCCAGCACGGGGCCGAAGATCTCCTCCTGGGCGATGCGCATCGAGTTGTCCACGTCGGCGAACACGGTGGGCGCCACGTACCAGCCCCGGTCGTAGGGGCGGTTGAGCCCGCCGGTGATCACCTTGGCGCCCTCCTCCTGGCCCAGCCGGATGTAGCCCTCCACCCGCTCCTGCTGGCGGCGGCTGACCAGCGGGCCGATCTCGGTGGAGTAGTCGGCCGGGTCGCCGACCTTCAGTGAGCCGACCATCTCCGCCAGCGCGTCGGCCACCTCGTCATAGCGGCTGCGCGGGGCCAGGATGCGGGTCTGCGCGGCGCAGGCCTCCCCGTTGTTCATCAGCGAGGCCAGCTTCAGGCCCTCCATGGTGGCGGCCAGGTCGGCGTCCTCCAGCAGGATCGCCGCGGACTTGCCGCCCAGCTCCAGGGTGACGCGCTTGAGCTGGCGGCCGCAGACCTCCCCGATCTGCCGCCCGGCCGCCGTGGAGCCGGTGAAGGAGACCTTGTCCACATCCGGGTGCGCCACCAGGTAGGCGCCGACCTCGCGCCCGGCGGGCACGAAGCTGACCACGCCCTCGGGGATGCCCGCCTCGGTGATCCACTCGGCCAGCAGGTAGGAGTCCAGCGGGGTCTCCGGGGACGGCTTGGCCACCACCGTGCACCCGGCGATCAGCGCCGGGGCCAGCTTGAGCATCAGGGTGAACTGCGGGACGTTCCACGGCACGATCGCCGCCACCACTCCGACCGGCTCCCGGGTGACGGTCACCGGCCCGAGCATGCCCTGCCGCTCTTCCTCCCAGGGGTAGGTGGCGGCCAGGTCCACGTAGTACTGCAGCACCTGCTGGGGGATCGCGGCCTGCCCGAAGACCGAGAACAGGATCGGCGAGCCCATCTGGGCGGTGACCAGCTCGGCCATCTGCTGCTGGCGTTCGGCGTAGATCGCCGCCAGCCGTCCCACGATCTCGGCCCGCTCGGCCGGGGTCATCTTGGGCCAGGGGCCTTCGTCGAAGGCCCGGCGGGCGGCGGCGACCGCGCGGTCGATGTCGGCCTGCGTGCCCTCGGGCACCCGGCCGATGACCTCCTCGGTGTGCGGGGAGATCACCTCGATGACGCCGGTGCCGGCCGGAGCCGTCCACTGGCCGCCGATGAACAGCCGGTCGTGCTCGTGCATACCGCCTCCCAACCAGAGCTGACCGAATGCTTGCTCGGTTTTCCAGCCTTGCGCACCGGATCGATCTTGTCCATAAGCCCGGGGCACTGATTTGGACTTCCGTATGGACGCCAGTCTCACCAAGGTCGCCTGCCGCGGCCCCGGCGGAGGCTCAGCCCAGCAGATGCGCGTTCGGCTCCCGGGCCCGCGCCGCCAGGTCCGCAATGCGCACCACCTCGATCCCCGCGGCGCGCAGCACCTGCTCGCCCCCGCCCTCGACGAACAGGACCGGCTCCCGCCAGGCGTACACCACCCGCCCGATCCCCGCCTCCGCGATCAGCCGCGCGCACGGCCGGGGCCGCGACAGGCGCCGCCCGCACGGCTCCAGGGAGCTGTAGATCGTCGCCCCGCCCAGGTCCGCCGCGGCGCCCGCGGCCCGGAGTTTGGCGAGGGCCTCTTCCTCGGCGTGGGCCTTCGGGTCGGTCTCGCGGGAGAACCCCCGGGCCAGCTCCGTCCCGTCCGCGCCGACGATCACGGCCCCGACGGAGAAGGCCGTCTGCGACGGCGGGCAGCGCCGCGCCAGGTCACAGGCCACCTCCAGCCAGTGCCGATCCTGCCTCCGGCTCACCGCCGCCCCCTTCGCGCCCTCGTCCCCGGTGACGTTCCCCGCCGCGTCCCGGCGTTTCATGTGCGCGAACGCTTCAGCAGATAGCGCAGCAGGGCCAGATCGCCGATCCGGGTGACCTCGGCCAGCCGCATCGGGTGGGCGGGGTCCTGGGGGAACAGGCCCGGGTGCACAAAGCGCGGCGCGGACGGGTCGCCGATGAAGAACGGCGCCACCACCAGGTGCAGCTCGTCGGCCAGGCCCTCGGTCAGGAAGAGGGTGTGCATGCCGCCCCCGCCCTCCACCATCAGCCGCCGCACGCCCCGCCGGGCCAGATCGGCCAGCACCAGCCGCACGTCGACCGGGTCACCGCCGTCGATGACCTCCGCCACCCCCTCCAGCCGCTCGGCCAGCGCGGGAACCGCCCGCGAGCCCGCGTAGACCAGCTTGGGGCAGTCCCCGGTGGTGAAGAAACGGCTGGTGGGGTCCAGGTCGCCGCGCAGGGTCAAGGTGACCTTGGTGAGCTGGCGCGGCAGGCCCCGGGCGGCCCGCCGCTCCTGCCGGACGGGAGACTTGATCAGCAGCTTGGGGTCGTCCCGCCGGATCGTCTCCGCCCCCACCAAGATGGCGTCACAAGTGGCGCGAACCCCGTCCACCCGGTCGAAATCGGCCGGGCTCGACAGACGCAGCCGTTCGGGTCTGGCGTCGTCGATGTAGCCGTCGACGGACATCGCGCAACTCAGCAGCACATAGGGACGGTCACTCACGCTCCGACCATAGCGCTGCCACGATCATGCTCTGACCAGGTATGGAGGATCCGCTCGCGGCCGGGGCTCAGGAGGCCTTGAAGCAGGGCTCGGTCAGGGTGTGGTCGCGGGCGGTGGGGCCGGTGAAGAAGTCCTTGACGGTCTTGACACCGGTGTAGCCGTCGTCGGCGGGGGTGTTCAGGACCGTCGAGCGCATCGACGCCGGAGCCCGGCCGGGTCCCGTGGTCCGCTCGGTGGGCAGCATCCCTTCGTAGTCCACGGCGCCGAGGTTGCGCAGGGTCTGGTAGAGCCCGGCGCGGGTGAGTTTGTTCTGGTCGATGGCCGTCTGCAGGACGGTCTTGAGCGGATAAGACCAGATCCACCCGGCCATGTAAGCGTCGTTGGGGTCCACCTTGCCGAGAGCGGCGCGCATGGCGGCATGGCCGGGGGTGTCGGTGGCGAACGGCTTCCAGGGCGCGGCCTGCAGGAAACGCGTGCGGATGGCCTCGGCGGTGGTGCGGTCCTTCACCTTGAGCATCAGCTTGCTCCAGCTCGGAGCGCTGCCGATGAAACGGCCCCGGTAGCCGCGCGCCGTCGCCTGGCCGATCAGCACGGTGGCCTCTTGCGGGCCGGTGCTCAGCAGCACCAGGTCGGGGGATTCTTTGACGATCTTGTCGATGGCGGGGCGTTGTTTGTCGGCTCCGGTGGGGGTGGGGACGTCGGTGAACTTCAGGCGGTTGCGTTCGGCGGCGATGCGGGCGCCGCCGGCGGCGTCCCCGCCGTAGTCGCCGGGGTAGTGGACGGCCATGACGCTGTCGATGCCCCAGGCCTCCACCGCGTAGTCGACGGCGTTCATGGCCTCGAAGCAGTAATTGGTGCCGGACTTGATGAGAATGTCTTCGAACTCCCACAGCGACGTCCACGAAACAGTGGACGCCACCATCTTGTCCTTCTTCAGCAGCGGCAGGATCTCCGTGGTCATCGGCGATCCCAGGGTCTGCGCCAGTGCCAGGACCTTGGTGCGGATCTCTTGGTAGGCCCGCTTGTGGGTGGCCACGTCGTACTTGTTGTCGCGGACGTAGGTGGTGGCGTCGATGTCGTAGCCGCCGATGCCGCCCTGCTGGTTGACCCGCCGCCAGAACGCCTGCTGAGCGGCCGTGGTCGAAGAACCGATGAGACGGAACGGCCCGCTGCTGAGGTCGGAGATGATGCCCAGGTAGATGCAGCCGTTGTCGGGGTTGACCGCCTTCGGGCAGGGCTCGTCGGTCACCCCCGGCACCGGGGCCGCCGCGCCCTTGTCCTGCGGGCCGCCGCCGCACGCCGCCAGGGCGAGGACGAGCGCCGCCGCGGCCGAACCCAGGCGCAGCAGGGACGAACGTACAGGGGCGGGATGCTTGGGGGATGGACGCACGTACCTCTCCAGACGATCGTTGATGGAGCGCTCCCGGGCCGGGATCCGCGGGCTCAGGAGGCCTTGAAGCAGGGCTCGGTCATCACATGGCGGCGGGCGGTGGGACCGGTGAAGAAGTCCCGGGCCGTCCTGACGCCGGTGTGGGCGTTGTCGTCGGGAACGTTCAGCGTCGTGGCGCGGAACGACGTGGCGGCCACGCCGGGGTAGGCGCCCCGCTCGGTGCTCAGCATCCCTTCGTAGTCCACGGCGCCGAGGTTGCGCAGGGTCTGGTAGAGCCCGGCGCGGGTGAGTTTGTTCTGGTCGATGGCCGTCTGCAGGACGGTCTTGAGCGGATAAGACCAGATCCACCCGGCCATGTAAGCGTCGTTGGGGTCCACCTTGCCGAGAGCGGCGCGCATGGCGGCATGGCCGGGGGTGTCGGTGGCGAACGGCTTCCAGGGCGCGGCCTGCAGGAAACGCGTGCGGATGGCCTCGGCGGTGGTGCGGTCCTTCACCTTGAGCATCAGCTTGCTCCAGCTCGGAGCGCTGCCGATGAAACGGCCCCGGTAGCCGCGCGCCGTCGCCTGGCCGATCAGCACGGTGGCCTCTTGCGGGCCGGTGCTCAGCAGCACCAGGTCGGGGGATTCTTTGACGATCTTGTCGATGGCGGGGCGTTGTTTGTCGGCTCCGGTGGGGGTGGGGACGTCGGTGAACTTCAGGCGGTTGCGTTCGGCGGCGATGCGGGCGCCGCCGGCGGCGTCCCCGCCGTAGTCGCCGGGGTAGTGGACGGCCATGACGCTGTCGATGCCCCAGGCCTCCACCGCGTAGTCGACGGCGTTCATGGCCTCGAAGCAGTAATTGGTGCCGGACTTGATGAGAATGTCTTCGAACTCCCACAGCGACGTCCACGAAACAGTGGACGCCACCATCTTGTCCTTCTTCAGCAGCGGCAGGATCTCCGTGGTCATCGGCGATCCCAGGGTCTGCGCCAGTGCCAGGACCTTGGTGCGGATCTCTTGGTAGGCCCGCTTGTGGGTGGCCACGTCGTACTTGTTGTCGCGGACGTAGGTGGTGGCGTCGATGTCGTAGCCGCCGATGCCGCCCTGCTGGTTGACCCGCCGCCAGAACGCCTGCTGAGCGGCCGTGGTCGAAGAACCGATGAGACGGAACGGCCCGCTGCTGAGGTCGGAGATGATGCCCAGGTAGATGCAGCCGTTGTCGGGGTTGACCGCCTTCGGGCAGGGCTCGTCGGTCACCCCCGGCACCGGGGCCGCCGCGCCCTTGTCCTGCGGGCCGCCGCCGCACGCCGCCAGGGCGAGGACGAGCGCCGCCGCGGCCGAACCCAGGCGCGGCCAGGACGTGCGCGTGCGGGGGGGACGCACGGGGGTCGGACGCACGTACTTCTCCAAACCGGTCGGTGGCGGGGCCGCTTTGACCCCGCATCGGCATGGTGCTGTGAAAACAGGCGCGCACCGGTGGGAATCTTCCTCCCGGTGGGAGGAAAGTGTGCTCTGAGGTGACAGAAGTCACAAGGTGAACATGCGAACCATTTCATAACACCCGATCAACCGGGTGCGGTGCCGCCGGCCGCGCCTGCCCGTTGGGGAGCGGACACAGTCCGCCGGGGCCGGCGCAGCCGTCCTGCGCCTTCGGCACGGACGGAGGGCGTCACCGTCTGCGGCGGACACCCGTCCCTTGCCTTGGGCGCCGCGTGAAAGTACGCGCCTTCCCGAGGCCCGGGCGGGGCCGGGCTCCTGGCCGTCCTCGCCCGGGCCACGGGAGGCGCATGCAGGCGGGGCGCTCCATCACCGCCACGCGTCCTGTCCGGTCATCGCCTGGCCGAAGCCTTAAAGGGCCCGCCCGCTCCTGTGCCATGCGGCGCATCGGCGGCCGCTCCCCGCCGGGGCGTTCCCCGGCGTCGCCCGGCCCGGCGGGCACGCGCCACCGGGCGACCCGGGGGCGGGTCGCACCGGGCGGTACGGCCCCTGCGAGCACCCCTACAAGTAGAGGCCGGTGCCGTGCTCGGGCCGCTCGCTGGCGATCGCGTGCAGGTCCCGTTCGCGCATCACCAGGTACTGCTGTCCCTGGATCTCCACCTCGTACTGGTCGTCGGGGTGGAACAGCACCCGGTCACCGACCTTGACGGTCCGCACGTGATGCCCGACACCGCATACCTCGCCCCAGCACAGGCGATTGGACTGCCGCACCGTGGCCGGAATGACGATGCCCCCGCTGCTGCGGCGCTCTCCGGACTCCTGCTCGACCTTGATCATCACCCGGTCGTGCAGCATCTGGACTTCGAACTTCGGCTCGGACACATTGAGAGCTTAGTAGAGCACACCCCTTTGCCAGTAAAGGCGAAGCCGCGGATCGGGGCGGTGCGGCACGAGCAGCCCATAACCCGAAGACCGCCGCAGAGCACGCACCCGGGGAGCCGGGGAGAGGGATTTCAATCGAAACGGCGGCCGGCGCGCGAGGAGATCCGGTCGGCCAGGGCGCGGGGCACCACCTTGCCCAAGGCGACGATGGCCTTGTAGCGGGCGCTCGGGATGCTCACCTGCACGCCGCGGCGCAGGTCCCGCAGCGCGGTGTCGATCACCAGGTCCTGGTCGATCCACATGAAGCCGGGGATGCCGTCCATGTTCATGCCCGCCCGCTCGTGGAACTCGGTGTGCACGAACCCCGGGCACAGCGCCATGACGTGCACGCCCCGGCCGCCGAGGTCGCGCATGACGGCCTGGCTGAAGGACACCACCCACGCCTTGGAGGCGCCGTAGGTGCCGCGGGAGAAGAACGCCGCCACCGAGGCGACGTTGATGACGCCGCCCCGGCCGCGCTCCAGCATGCCCGGCAGCGCCGCGGAGGTCAGGCGCAGCACCGCCTCGCAGTGCACCCGCAGCATCCGTATCTCATCGGAGACCGGAACGTCGAGGTAGACCCCGCGCTGCCCGAACCCGGCGTTGTTGATCAGCAGGTCGATGCCCTTGCCGGCGCGTTCCTCGGCGGCGGCCAGGCCCTCGTCGGTGGACAGGTCGGCGCGCAGCGTCTCGGTCGCAACGCCGTAGCGGTCGTGCAGTTCGGCGGCGGTGCGCTCCAGCCGGGCGGTGTCGCGGGCGACCAGCACCAGGTCGAAGCCGTCGGAGGCGAGCCGACGGGCGAATCCCGCGCCGATGCCCGCGGTGGCACCGGTGATCAGAGCGGTCGGCATGCCCCCAACCTAGCGCCCCCTAGCGCCGCACCCGGAAATGCCGCGGATCGGGACGGCGTGTCGCGTTGCGGTAGGCGAAGGTGAAACCCGGCCAGTTGTTGACGACTTTGCCGTCGGCGGTCATGTACCAGCTGGTGCAGCCCCGTGACCAGACGGTGTCGCGCATCGCCTGCTGCATCCGCCGCTCGAAGGCGCTCTGCACGTCCGGCCGCACGTCGATCCAGCGCAGGCGGGCGTGCCGCATCGCGCGCAGGCAGCCCATCACGTACCGGATCTGCGATTCCAGCATGTAGATGATCGAGTTGTGGCCCAGATTGGTGTAGGGGCCGTACAGCAGGAACAGGTTGGGGAAACCGCTGACGGTGATGCCCAGGTGGGCCGAGGCGCCGCCCTGCCAGGCCTCGTTCAGCTCCCGGTCGTCCAGCCCGACGATCTTCATGGGCGCCAGGAAGTCGTTGGCGTGGAAACCGGTGCCGTAGACGATCGCATCGACCTTGCGCTCGATGCCGTCGCGGGTGCGGATGCCGTCGGCGGTGATGCGCTCGATCGGGTCGGTGATCAGCTCGACGTGCGGCTCGGCCAGGGCGGGGTAGTAGTCGTTGGACAGCAGGATGCGCTTGCAGCCCATCGGGTAGTCCGGTGTCAGCGCCTCGCGCAGCGCCGGATCCTTGATGTGGGCGTGCAGGTTCTTCTTGAAGCGCCACGCCGCCGGGGCCAGCAGCCACGGGTACTTGATGAACCCCAGCGCCCTGGCCTCCAGCAGCGTGTAGATCAGCGCCCGCTGCAGCTGCCGCCAGCCGGGGACGTGCCTTGCCAGCGCCTGCTCGAGGGCGGTGTAGGGCCGGTCGGGCTTGTCGATGATGTACTGGGCCGAACGCTGGAAGACGTGCAGCCGTCCCACCCGTTTGGCCAGCTCGGGGACGAACTGGATGGCGCTGGCCCCGGTGCCGATGACCGCCACGCGCTTGCCGTCCAGGTCGGCCGAGTGGTCCCAGCGCGCCGAGTGGAAGGCGATGCCGCCGAAGGAGTCCCGGCCCGGGATGTCCGGCAGCGCCGGGCGGTTGAGCTGGCCGCAGGCGGCGACCAGCACCCTGGCCGACAGCTGCCCGGTGGTGGTGGAGATCCGCCACAGCCCGGCCTCGCCGTCGAAGCGCGCCTCGGTGACCTCGGTGCCGAACCGGATGTGCGGCATCACCCCGTACTTGCGGGCGCAGTGCCGCAGGTACTCCAGGATCTCCGGCTGCGGCGGGAACTTGCGGCTCCAGTCGGGCTTGGGCTCGAAAGAGAAGGAGTACAGGTGCGAGGGCACATCGCAGGCCGCCCCGGGATAGGTGTTGTCGCGCCAGGTCCCGCCGATCTCGTCGGCCTTCTCCAGTACGACCAGGTCGTGCATGCCGGCCTGCTTGAGCCGGATCGCCATGCCCAGCCCGCCGAACCCGCTGCCGATGATCGCGACCTCATGCGAAGAGTCCATCCGGCCGTCCCGCCCGTTCCGGCGCGGCGCGCCGGGTGCCCGCCGCGCCCCCGTCGTCTTCTCTCTAGCTGACTAGTAGGTCATTTACGGCGGGCGCTGTCAACGATCGTTGACCGAAAGGCGGAAAAACCGGCGGGAGCCGGGCGAACCGTGCTCAGGTGTCGTCGAAGGTGTGGGGGACCAGCACGCGCAGGGCGTTGGGCAGCAGGCCGATGGTGACGGGGGTGCGCCCGCGGATCTCCCCGTCCACGTCCACGGGCAGCGGCGGATCGGTGGTCACCCGCACCTCATGACTGGTGTTGATGAACATCTCGTCGGCCAGCCGCCGCCGCGGGCCGGTCACCACGTGGGCCACGGTGGCGGCGGCCAGGCCCAGCCGGGAGCGGTCGCCGAGGCGGTAGACGTTCAGCAGCCGGTCATCGGGGCTGGCGTCGCCGGCGAAGCGCCGCCCGCTGTGATGGCTGCCGTTGGCGATGTTGAGCTGGTGGGTGACCATCTCATGGGTCCTGCCCTCCACCTCCACGACGGCCGTGAAGGGCCGGTGCCGCCACATCAGCCGGGCGGCGGTCAGCCCGTAGGCGGCCCGGCCGAGCCGGCGTTTGAGCGCGTGCGGCACCTGCTCGGCCACCTGGGCCGACAGGCCCACGCTGACCATGTTGGCGAACACCTTGCCGGCCACGAAGCCCAGGTCCACGTCGGCGACCTTGCCCTCCCGCAGCACGCCGACCGCCCCGGCCAGCTTCACCGGCAGCTCCAGGCTGCGCGCGAAGTTGTTGGTGGTGCCCAGCGGCAGCACCCCCAGCGCCACGTCCTGCTGAGCCAGATGCCCCACGGCCTCGGCGATCGTGCCGTCGCCGCCGCCCACCACGACCAGATCGGGCTTGCGGCCGAGCACCTCCTTCAGCACCTGCGGCAGCCGGGCCGGGTCAAAGACCGGGTGCACCTCGGCGAACTCCAGGCCCGCCTCCGCCAGCAGCCGCCTGGCCTTGGCGAACAGCCTGCGACCGCGCCGTGAGCGGGTGTTGACCACCAGCGCCGTCCGGCCTTGGGCGCGGATCGCCGCCTCCAGTTCCTGTTTGCTGCGCATGCGGCCGGATCCGCTCCCGTCCCATCGCCTCGGGCGACGTCTGCTGTGGAACCCCGTCGTGCCCGACCGTCCGCAACGGACCCGCCGGGACGGGGACGCGCCGCTCGGGCGTCGCCTCAACCGGCCCGGATCGGGCTTTTGCATTTTATAAGTGCCATACCCTCCGTTGACTTCAAGGCGGCTTCGGGCACACTCCGTGGTGACGGGAGGAGGGGGTGAGAGCGGTGCGGCGGCGGGACTGGTTCGTGGCGGGAGCGATGGGACTGGCCGGGTGCGCCGCGGCCGGGCTGCTGGTGGCACGGGGAGTGCTGGGGGCGCTGTTGGTACGTTCCAGCGCCTGTTCCATCGCGCCGCCCGGCGGCCCGCCCGGACCGACCGGCCCACCCCCCGATCGGATGCGTCCCTTCCCCGCCGATCCAGGGGACGACTGCCGGGCCCGCGCCGACGACGGGGCGATCGTCGTCGGCTCCTGGTTCCGCGCCCCCCGCATTCTCGACCTGGCCATCAGCTCGCCCGTCCTGGAGGAGATGGGACGGGTCCGGCTGCTGCTCCCCAAGGGCTGGTCGTCGACGGCCACCCGGACCTGGCCGGCGCTGTGGCTGCTGCACGGCGGCCCGCCCGCCGCCGGGGGACCGGCCGGCCACACCGCCTGGACCTCCCGCACCGGCGTCGAGCGCCTGACGCGCGAGCTGGACGTGCTGGTCGTGATGCCGGACGGCGGCCGGTGCGGCGACCACGCCGACTGGTGGAACCACGGCGCCGGGGGAGCCCCGCGCTGGGAGACCTTCCACACCGTCGAGCTGCCGCAGATCCTGGAACGCGGCTACCGGGCCGGGCCGGCGCGCGCCGTCGCCGGGGTCTCCACCGGGGGAAGAGCGGCGCTGGCCTACGCGGCCCGGCACCGGGGCCTGTTCCGCGCCGCCGCCTCCTTCAGCGGGCCGCTGGACCTTTTGCACCCCGATCCCGCCGCGCTGGACGGCGCCGACCTGGTGCGGCTGGCCGCCCAGACCGCCCGCCGGGGCGTGGACTGGCGGCGCATCTGGGGCGACCCGGTCGCCCAGCGGTCGATCTGGCGCCGCAACAACCCCTACGACCTGGCCGGACGGCTGGCCGGAGTGCGGCTTTACCTGAGCGCGGGCGATGACGGGCCGGTCGAGGCGCTGGCCCGCCGCGGCACCGCCCGCCTCGCCGACAAGCTCAAGAAACTGGGCATCCCCGCCACCGTCCACTTGTATGAGGGGCCCTCCTCGTGGCGGCACTGGGAGCGGGAACTGCGCGCGGCGCTGCCCCTGCTGCTGGCGGACTTGCGTTAGGGCCCATCTCCCGTGGACGGACCTCAATGCCCGCACACGGCCCCGCCGGGCTGCGGGGGCGGCCCGGGAGGCGCGTCGGAGAGGTGGCGGGGGCCGTGGGCGTCCGTGCAGTGCTCCTGCCCGTCCCACGGCGTGCCGGGCTCGCCGATGTGGTCCACCTCCAAGGTGGTGTGCGTGATGCCGTAGGAGGCGGCGAGCATCTGCCGCAGGTCGCGGCGGACGGCGTGGCAGTCGCCGCCGGGCTCGACCAGCACGTGCGCCGACAGCGCCGGGTAGCCGGAGGTCACCTCCCACACGTGCAGATCGTGGACCTCCTGCACACAGGCCCGCCCGGCCATCCGCGCCCCGATCTCGGCCGGGTCGATCCCCGCCGGGGCGGCCTCCATCAGCACCCGCCCGGCGTCCCGCAGCAGCCCGTAGCCGGCCTTGACCATCAGGGCGGCCACCACCAGCGAGGCGATCACGTCGGCGCGGGCGAAACCGGTCGTCCACACCACCAGTCCGGCGACCGCGGTGGCGATGAAGGCGTACAGGTCGTTGAGGATGTGCTGGAAGGCGCCTTCGACGTTCAGGCTGGCCCGGTCGGCCCTGCCGATCAGCCAGGTGGCGGCGAGGTTGACGGCGATGCCGCTCAGCGACGTCCAGAACACCAGCGCGCCGGCCACCTGCGGCGGGTCGAGCAGCCGGTGCACGCTCTCGTACACGAAATAGGCCGCCAGCAGGATCAGCGTCAGCCCGTTCAGCTGCGCCGACAGGATCTCGGCCCGGCGCAGCCCATAGGTGTAGCCGCCCTTGGGAGGATGCGCCGCGATCCGCATCGCGATCAGCGCGAACGCGATGGCGAACGCGTCGGTGAGCATGTGCGCGGCGTCCGACAGCAGCGCCAGCGACCGGGCGATCAGCCCGATGGCCACCTCGGCCGACATGTAGGCGACGATCAGCGCCAGCGCACCGGCCAGGTAGCGCCGGTCGGCCGTGGCCGAGACGGCGTGCCCATGGCCGTGCCCGTGACCGTGCCCTGCACCCATCAGAGCCTCCCGCTCAGCACCGCGCCGACCCCTGCGACGCCGCATTCCCGCTCGGCCCGGTGGTGATGCCCCCGCCCTCCCGCATCGGCCGGGCGGCAGCGGACCGAGACGGAACGATCCAGCATTCTTTCGTCCCGGATCGTCCCTTTCCAGAGCGGGGTCGGGAAAGCGGCGGTCACGCCGGGGCCTCCGCGCGGTGCCCCACGTGCGCCAGCGCCAGGTCCAGCAGCATCCGGACGTGGGAGTCGTCGAGCCGGTAGTAGGCCCGCCGGCCGGCCCGCCGCACCCGCACCACCCGGTGGGCGCGCAGCAGCCGCAGCGCGTGCGAGACCGCCGACTCGCTGCTGCCGCAGGCCGCCGCGATGTCGCACACGCACATCTCCCCGCCCTCCAGCAGCGCGGTGATCACCCGGACCCGTCCCGGGTCGGCCAGCAGCCCGAACACCTGCGCCAGCTCGGCGATCGTCTCCTCTGCCGGCATGGCGGCGACCACCTCCGCCACCTTCTGCCGGTCGACCATCCGCACCGCGCATCCGTCGCCGAAGGAGGCGGCCTGTGGGGCGGGCGCGACGGGCGGCTCAGGGGCCAATGTCTGTTCATATGAAGAGCTGCTCATATATTCAGACTCTAAGGGACGGCGACCCCATCGGGAAAGGGAGAGCGCTCTTAAAGAGGGAACGGGACGGCCGCCGGAGGTCACTTGTGCCGTTCGGCCCACTCCTTGAGGTCGCGGCGTTCGATCGCGGCGGCCATCAGGTCGGGGAAGGCGTCCGGAGTGCAGGCGAACGCCGGAACCCCCATCGCGGCCAGAGCGGCGGCGTTGTCGTGGTCATAGGCCGGGGCGCCCTCGTCCGACAGCGCCAGCAGCGCGATCACCTGAACTCCCGCCGAGGTCAGCTCGGCCACCCGCCGGAGCATCTCCTTGCGGTTCCCGCCCTCGTACAAGTCACTGATCAGGACGAGGATCGAATCCCGGGGACGGGTGATCAGCCCCTGGCAGTAGGCGATGGCCCGGTTGATGTCGGTGCCGCCGCCCAGCTGGGTGCCGAACAACACCTCCACCGGGTCGTGCAGATGATCGGTGAGGTCCACCACGGCGGTGTCGAAGACCACCAGCGAGGTCCGCAGCGACCGCATCGACCCCAGCACCGCCCCGAACACCCCGGCGTACACCACCGAGGCGGCCATCGAACCGCTCTGGTCGATGGCCAGCACCACATCCCGCTTGACGGCCTGCTGCCTGCGGCCGTACCCGATCAGCCGCTCCGGCACCACGGTGCCCCGCTCCGGCAGGTAGTGCCGCAGATTGGCGCGGATCGTGCGGTGCCAGTCCACATCGGAGGGGCGACGCGGACGCTGCACGCGCGCCGACCGGTCCAGCGCCCCGCTCACCGCCGAACGGGTGCGCTGGGCCAGCCGCTTTTCCAGCTCGCCGACGACCTTGCGCACCACGGCCCGCGCCGACTCCTTGGCCCGGTCGGGCATGACCCGGTTCAGCGACAGCAGCGTGCCGACCAGGTGCACATCGGGCTCCACCGCCTCGAGCATCTCCGGCTCCAGCAGCAGCTCGGTCAGATTCAGCCGCTCGATGGCGTCTTTTTGCATCACCTGGACGACCGTGGAGGGGAAGTAGGCGCGGATGTCGCCCAGCCACCGCGCCACCTTCGGCGCGGACGCCCCCAGCCCGCCCTGGCGGCTGCGGCCCCGCCCGCCGCCGTCCGGCCCGTCGCCGCCCCCGTAGAGGGCCTCCAGCGCGGCGTCCATGCGAACGTCGTCGCCGGTCAGCCGCACCCCGGTGCCGTCGCAGTCCGGGCCGCCGAGCACCATCCGCCAGCGCCTGAGCCGCTCGTCGGTCTGCATGCGATCTCCGTTCCAAGCCGTTGCGGCGGCCTCCCGGATCGCCGCCGGGCCTGCGGCGATCCGGGATTCGCCGGTCTTTTCATCTCGTCCGGTGCCGTGTGCTTTTCAGCGGGCTTTTCCCGGCCCGTGGCCGTGGACGCCCGGGGCGGGCGTCCTGTGCCTCATGCGGGCCGGCCCAGGATCTGAGCGACCGTGCGGACCGCGGGCAGCGCCCGGGCCGGGTCGAGGTCTTCGGCGACCGGGCGGCCGGCGGCCGGGTCGCCGAGCCTGCGGGCGCGTTCGCCGATGGCGCGCCGCTCGGGCGCGGCGTACCGGCCGAACGTGCGGCGCAGCAGCGGCAGCACGTCGGTGAACGAGTCGGCCGGCAGGCCGGCGAGCCAGCCGTCCACCAGGCGCAGCAGCGCCTCGTCGTGGACGAGGATCAAACCGCCGCCGGACAGGAAACCCTCGATCCAGGCGGCGGCACGGGCGGGCTCCTGCCCCACCGACACCGCCCGGGCCATCCGGTCGGGGACGTCCGCCAGGCGCCCGGCGTCGTGCAGCAGCCGGGTCAGCCGTCCCTCCAGCAGCCCGTGCAGCCCGGGCCGGTCCACCAGCGCGGCCAACGTGTCCTGCCAGCGGTCCAGATGCTCCTTCGCCGCGGGCCGTCCGGCGGGGGCCCGCCCGTCCGCCGGGGAGGCCAGCAGGCACACGGCCTCGTGCACCGCGTCGATGCGCTCCAGCAGCTCGCGGGCGGCATCGTCGTCCAGACCGCGCGCGGCGGGCGGCAGCCCCACGCAGATCCGCACCACCAGCCCGTCGACCACCTCCTGCAGCGGGCCGGTCGGGGTGCCCCGCACGTCCCCGTAACGCAGCGCCCGCACCAGCGGCGGCAGCGCCGCCATCAGATGGGCCACGTCCTGATCGGTGGCGGCCAGATCGGCCAGTGCCCGCATCACCGCCGCCGGCGCCTCGCCCAGATCGGCCAGCAGGCACTGCTCGACGAGCGAGGTGAGCTCGGCCAGCGCCGTGGCCTCGGCCGCCAGCGCCCGCGCCCGGGCATCGGCCGCGCCGCGCACCGTGGTGCCCCACGCCCCGGCCTCGATCAGCGCGACGTCGAACTCCGGCTGCCACTGCAGCGTCCAGCTCTCCCGGAAGGTTCCTTTGGAACGGCCAGCGGCGCTTTGCGGCCGGCCCCAGGGCACCTGCAGCAGCCGCAGCCGGTGCAGCAGGCGGCTGCGTTCCAGGTCCAGCGGCTTGCGCAGGTCCAGATCCTGCTCCTTGACCAGGGCCGACGGCTTGAGCCGCAGGCGGCGCTGCGCGGCCCGCAGATCCTGCTGCAACGGCACCATGGGCGTGCGGGCGGGGACGGCCCCCAGCCGCTCGCCCACCACCATCCGCCGCTGGATCAGCGCCAGCGGCTCCTCGGCGCCCTCGCACAGGACCGCCCGGGTGGCCTCGGTGACCTCCTCCAGCCCGGCCAGCGGGCGTCCCCGCAGCACGGCCAGGGCCTCGGCCAGCCGGACGGCCTCGATCACATGGGCGGAGGAGACGTGCAGGTCCTCTGCCCGCAGCAGGCGGGCCGCCTCGGTCAGCCACCGCTCCACCGGGCGGTCCGGGGAGGTGAACAGGTGGTGATACCAGCCGGGGGAGCGCACGCCCGCGCCGTACCCCGACCACTGCGCCAGCCGTCCGTGCGTCCACGGCACCCACGTGACCGCCACCTTCTCCTTGGGCAGCCCGCGCAGCACCTGCTCGTCCCGGCTCGCCGGGACATCGGCCCGCAGCGCCGGCACGTGCCAGGCCCCGCAGACCACCGCGACGCGCTGATACCCCTCCTTGAGGGTGCGCCGCAGCGTCCGCCGCATGTACGCCTCGCGTCGCCGCTCCCGCCGGGCGTACGCCTCCGAGACGACCTGCTCGCCCCGGGCGGATCTTTCCTCCGCCTCCCGGCGGAGCACGTCCATCGCCTCGGCGATCGCCGGGAACGGGGACGGTCCTTCGCCGCGGTGTTCGACGACGTCCTCCCACCAGCGTTCGGCGTCGTCGTAACCGGCCGCCTGCGCCAGCCACCCCAGCGGGTCCAGCCGGATCAGCTCGGCCTCCCCGCCGCCGCTTCCCGCGGCGCCGTCGTGCGCGGCGGGCTCTTCCGCGGCGGCCTGCGAGGCGGGAGGATCGCCCTCACCGGCCTGGCCGTCGGCTCCGGGCGGGCCGTCCGTGCTCTCCGGCCGGTCGGCCAGCTGGCAGGCGGCGGGCAGGTCGCAGAAGCGGACGGGCACGCCGTTGCCGACGGCGTGGCGGATCGCCTGCCACTCGGGACTGAACTCCGCCAGCGGCCAGAACGCCGCGCGGTGCCGCCGGTCGCCGGCATCGGCGGAGGCGGCCTTGGCGGCGGTGTCCGTGGTGTAGGCCAGCAGCGCCACCGGCGGCTTCATGTCCGGGTCGGCGGCCAGCTCGACGATCGCATCGGCCTCGGGCGGCCCCTCGATCAGCACCACATCGGGCCGGAACTCCTCCAGCGCCCGGCGCAGCGAACGCGCCGAGCCCGGCCCGTGGTGGCGGATCCCATAGATCTCAGTCCGTGCCACCGCGCCCCTTTCCACCTCGTGCGCCGTCCGGCCGTGGCGGCGCCACCGCCCGGGCGGAAACGACCCCTCCCACGAGGGCGTCCCCGCCGGCGCCGCCCGTCCGGGCGGTGCACGCGCCGTTTCCCGGGACGCCGTGGGCGTGCCGGCCGAGGGTCACGGGGAGACCTCGCGGCAGGCCCGGTAAAAGTCGCTCCACTCGCTGCGCTCGCGGACCACGGTCTCCAGGTACTCCTGCCAGACCACCTGGTCGGAGACCGGGTCCTGGACGACCGCCCCGACGATGCCGCCGGCCACGTCCGCGGCGCGCAGCACCCCGTCGCCGAAATGCGCGGCCAGCGCCAGCCCGTTGGTGATCACCGAGATGGCCTCGGCGGTGCTCAGCGTGCCCGACGGCGACTTCAGCTTGGTGCGGCCGTCGACGGTCACCCCCGAGCGCAGCTCCCGGAACACCGTCACCACCCGGCGGATCTCCTCCAGCCCGGCCGGGACCTGCGGCAGCTGCAGCGACCGGCCGATCTGCGCCACCCGCCGGGAGACGATCTCCACCTCCTCGTCGGTGCTGGCCGGCAGCGGCAGCACCACCGTGTTGAAGCGGCGGCGCAGCGCCGAGGACAGCTCGTTGACGCCCCGGTCCCGGTCGTTGGCGGTGGCGATCACGGTGAACCCGCGGCGGGCCTGCACCTCGGTGTTCAGCTCCGGTATCGGCAGGGTCTTCTCCGACAGGATGGTGATCAGCGTGTCCTGCACGTCGCTGGGCATGCGGGTGAGCTCCTCGATGCGGGCCACCATGCCCTCGCGCATCGCCCGCATCAGCGGGCTGGGCACCAGCGCCCGCTCCGAAGGCCCTTCGGCCAGCAGCCGGGCGTAGTTCCAGCCGTAGCGGACGGCCTCCTCGGTGGTGCCCGCGGTGCCCTGGATCAGCAGGGTGGAGTCCCCGCACACCGCCGCCGCCAGGTGCTCCGACACCCAGGTCTTGGCGGTGCCGGGCACCCCGATCAGCAGCAGCGCCCGGTCGGTGGCCAGCGTCGCCACCGCCACCTCCATCAGCCGGCGCGGCCCCACGTACTTGGGGGTGATCACAGTGCCGTCCGGCAGCGTGCCGCCCAGCAGATAGGTGGTGACCGCCCACGGCGACAGCCGCCAGCCCGGCGGGCGGGGACGGTCGTCGTGCTCGGCCAGCCGCGCCAGCTCGTCGGCGAACTGCTGTTCGGCGTGCGGACGCAGCACCGCTTCTGCGGCCGGCGCGGCACCGGACCGGCCGCAGAAGCGCAAACCTTCGGCTTCGGCCATGGGTGACGATCCTCTCGGTCGTGTGGTGGTCATGTCCGCCGGGCGGGAGGTCAGGCGAGCTCCCGCAGCATCTGGTGGCGGAATCGCAGGCTGTCGATCAGTTCTTGGACCGGCCAGGAGTCGGGGAGGCCCAGCGCCGCCAGCCGGGGAGCGACCTCGGGGGCCAGGTGGGTGCCGGCCAGCTTGCACAGCGGCGCCAGCCGGTGACCGGCCCGCCCGCCGCGGCGGCGCTCCTCCTCCTGCGCCGCGGCCACCAGCAGCTCGATCACCAGGTCGGCCAGCTCCCCGGCCCACGGGCCGGGGATGCGTTCCAGCGCCGTCAGCGCCCAGGAGGCGTCCCCCAGCCGCCGGATCAAGGCGGCGGCCATCGGCTCGCGCTCACCGGCGGGCAGCAGCCCCACCAGATCGGCCAGCGCCGCGGCCTCCTCGGCCGGCACCGCGCCGTCGGCGAGCAGGGCCCGCGCCCACTGCGCATCGCGCAGGCGGAGCGCGGCCCGAACCCAGCCGATGTGCACATCCCGGGCCCAGGAGTCGTCCTTCGCCCCCGCCTTGCCCCGGCGCCGCCCGGTTTTCGCCTCCGGCCCGGTCACCGGCAGGCGCACCACCTCGCAGGCGGGCATCCCCAGCAGGTCGGTCCAGGTCTCCAGCGGGGTGCGCGCCAGGATCTCGCGCAGCCACCCGGCCCGGGTCCCCACCGGGGCGCCCGACCCGCCGGCCGGGGCGAACGAGCCCGCCGGGTGGAACGGGATGCCGTCCCGGGCCATGCCCTCGTCGTGGGCGTGCGGCAGCTCGACGACGATCCGGACGTGCCGCCGTCCCTCTGCCACGTGCTCTTCGACCCGCACACAGCTTTTGGCCCGTTCGGCCATCCGCCGTCCGTAGGCCGAGCCGGGCAGCTCGGCCAGCAGGTCGGCCGCCACTTGCCGCACGTCCTTGGCCCGGTCGTCCAGGGCCTTCTCCAGGAACTCCTCGTCATCTGGGGACAGGCCGCGGGCGAAAGTGGCCAGGAACGCGGCCCGGTCGGGGGCCGGTTCGCTCCGCCAGCTGTCCGCCAGCGCCCGCCGCGCCGCCCCCGGGTCGCGGCCGCGCAGCCGGGTCAGGTAGGCGATCCGCCGGCTGCGGGTGCCGGTCCGCCACACCCGGGGGTCGTCGTCGCCCAGGTCGCCCCCTTCGTTCACCAGATACGCCCAGTCGGTGTTGTGCAGCGCCAGCCACACCCCGCGCCGCCCGGCCGCCCGCATGATCGCCGGGCGCAGGGACCGGTCGGCGCGGCCCCGTTCCAGCAGGTCGGGCAGGAGCGCCGGGGGCACCCTGAAGCCGCGTTCGGCGGCGGCCTGCAGCCATTGCGGCAGCAGCGGCAGGCGGTCGCCGGCCAGGATCTGCGCCAGCCGCCGGGCCGCCGCCGGCGGCACCACCGGCAGCGTTTCCGCCGGGGCGGGCGCGATCACGGCGTGCTCGGCGGCGCTCCCCGCGCGCCGCCCCGCCCGCCGCTGCACCGTCAGCACGGCGGCCTGCTCCAGCAGCGCACCGGCGGGATCCGCCCCCGCGGGGATCCCGCCCGCGCCGCCGTGGGAAGAGCGCGGCGCGCTCTCCCCGTCGTCTTCTGGAGCGAGGCGGACCGCAAGCGCCGGGACGGGCCGCCGCCGGGTGCCCAGCAGCGCCGTGCTGACGTGTTCGGCCCAGGTGCTCATCCCAGCGGCCCTTCCCCCGGAAAAGCGGCGGTGAAGGTCGTGCCGCGCGCTGCCGGTTCGCGTGCCTCAGGGGAGTGCGGTGTCACAGGACCACCAGACCTTCCTGCTCGTGCCAGGCCGACAGGGGGTGCAGGCCGTGGGGGGACCACTCGCCCGCCAAGGTGAAGCGGCCGCCGCCCGAGAGGGCCAGCAACCGCCAGGGGCCGTGCCGGGACTCCTCGCCGGCGGAGAAGCGCAACGGCAGGGCGTCGCCGTGGTCGTCGACGACGTGCAGCGCGTCGGGCCGCAGCGGCGTCCCCTGCGGAAGCGCCAGGCGCACGCCCTCCAGCACGGCGGGCCAGCGCTCCAGCCACGGGTCACGGGCCAGCGCTTGGGCGTACTCGGCGAGCAGACCGCCGATGGCGGTGCCGCGCGGCACGGCGGAGACCGGGCCGTGCTCCTCGGCCACCAGCGCGCGCAGCGGCTGAGCCCCCGGATAGAAGGCCAGCTCGGCGTCGAAGACGGCGCCCGTGGCCAAGGGCACCTCCGGCGGGCGGCCCGGCGCGGCGAACGACAGCACCAGCGCGGGCCGTCCGGTGCGGACGCCGCGCAGCCAGGTCCGCCGGGTGGTGAGCTGCTCTTGCACCGACTCCCGGGAGCCCAGCACATACCAGTGGTCCCGGACCCGCTTGCCGCCCAGCACCTCCTCCTGCCGGGCGGTGAAGCCCACCCGCGAGCGGACCGTCGCGCGCAACGGCCCGGGCAGCTCGGCGCGCCGCTGATAGGCGCGGACCAGCAACGCCAGCAGGGCGTACTCCTCCAGCATCCGCTCCGGCCAGCCGGCGCCGTGCCGCAGCGCGGGCAGCGACCTGACCTGGGCGGCCAGGCCGGGCGCCTGGGCGTCGACCAGCCGGCGGGCGACCTCGTCCCACACCCGGTAGGAGGCGTGCTCGGCCTGGGCCAGGCCCTGGTCGATCTGGTCGCGCAGCCACTGGTCCAGCTCGGCCACGCCGTCTTCGACTCGCTGCTCGCGGCGTTCGGCGGTCTTAGGATCGGGGGTCTTGGCGGCGGAGGCGGCCTTGCGCTTGGCGGCGCGCTCCCGCCGCTGCCGCAGCCACTCCGCCACCCACTCCGGAGGCTCGGCGGCGTCGACGGCGCCCTCGCTCCACAGCAGCAGCAGGCCCAGCACGTGCTTGCAGGGGATCTTGCGGCTGGGACACGAGCACCGGAACGCCGGCTCGGCCAGCTCCACGCACGCCTGGTACAGGCTCTTGCCGCTGCCCTTGCACTCGCCCCACACGCTGTGGGGATCACAGCCGGCGCCGTGCCACTTGGCGGGCTTGGCGACCCCGCCGGCCGCCTTCACCGACGCCGCGTCCGGCGCCAGCGCCAGCACCTGTTCCCGACCCCACCGATCGCTCACGGCCCCGAAGCTAGCGGGGGCCTCTGACAAATCAGGGCGATCCGATGGGGGCGGGGAAAGCCCGCCCGGTCACGGGCGATCCCGCAGGAACTGCGGCAGCAGCTCGGAGGTGTCGGGCAGCAGCAGCTTGCCGCCGGCCAGCAGCGCCACCAGCGCCACGGCGGCGAACAGGCCCACCCACACCAGCCCCGGCAGCCCGGTCAGCTGCGCCAGCTGGTCGGCGTCGGAGGACGGCGCCAGCTGCCGGGCGCGCATCCGCTGCAGCTCGATCACCGGCCGCGCCCCGGCCAGCAGCAGGAACGAGGCCGCCAGGTAGGCGAAGGCGGCCTGCACCGTCGCACTGCCCAGCCAGGACACCACGAAGATCACCGCGCCGGTGGCCACCACCGACAGCACCCCATAGGCGTTGCGGATCATCACCAGCATCGCCGCCAGCAGCGCCAGCGAGGCCCACAGCATCAACGTGATCCGGCCCCAGCTCAGCAGCGCCGCGAACACCAGCCCCAGCAGCGGCGGGGTGAGGTAGCCGGCCATGGCGGTGAACACCATCCCCGGCCCGTGCGGCTTGCCGCGCGAGACCGTCACCCCCGAGGTGTCGGAATGCAGCTTGATGCCCTCCAGGCGCCGGCCGGTCAGCACCGCCGCCAGCGCATGCCCGCCCTCGTGCGCGATGGTGACCACGTTGCGGGCCACCCGCCAGGTCGGCCCGTGCACCACGGCGGCCAGCGCGAGCACCCCGGCGCAGACGACCAGCCACAAGGGCGGATCCGGCTGGGTGCCGGTCAGCCGATCCCACAGTTCACCGATGCCCGCTGCGTCCACGTCCACCTCTGGTCGATCCTCGTCGCCATCGCCTCACAGTAGGACGTTACGGACGGTCTGCGCGTTCAGATCGCCGGCGGCGGGCCGGTCAGGTGTTCTGCGGGCGGACGGTGCGGATGCACAGCGGCTCCGACCAGGCCACCAGCGCCCGGCCGCCGCCGGCGGAGGCGGTGCGGAGCATGGCCCCGACCCGGAAGCAATATCCGGTCCCCGGCCGCAGCCGGTCCACCCGGACGCCGGTCGCCCCTCTCCCCGCCGAGATCATCCGGCGGCCGTCCCGGGGCGAGGGCAGCACCACGATCGGCAGCCGGCGCGACGGTTCCGGCAGCGACCAGCGCAACCGCACCCAGGTCCGCCGGTCGGAGACCAGCTGCAGCCGGCGCGGCGCGGCGGCCCGCACCTGTGCCTGCGTGACCGGCGCCGACCGATCCGGCCGGGGCTGCGCGGTGGGCGTGCCGGTGCGCGGGGCGACGGCGGCTCTCCCGGCCCTGGCCGAGGTGCCGTTGTCGCTCATCGCCCCGGCCGTGACGATCCCCCCGACCATTCCGCCGACCAGGATCACCGTCCCGGCGGCGACCCGCCGGGAGGGCCGGTACTCGGGCTCCTCCGCCGGCCGGGCGCCGGCGGTCTTCTGCCGTCTTTGCGGCGGCCCGGCGGCGGGCTCGGCCTCCTGCCGGCCGTTGTCTCGCGCCGCCTGCTCGCCGGCGACGGCCATCGGCCCGGTGGCGGCCGCATCCGGGGCGGGCCCCCCGGCGGGCTCGTCGTTCTGGTGGAACACCAGCTCTTCCAGCTCTTGCGGCGACAGGCGCGGGGCGGAGGCGGGAGAAAGCCGCACGGCGGCCGGGGGAGGGGCGGCGACCTGGGGCAGCGGGGAGGACGGCCGGTCGCCCGGGAGCGGGCCGAGCTCGGTCACCTCCACCGGGCTGTGCGCCAGGTCGGTGACCGGCAGCCCCAGCTCGCCCTGCACCTGCTGCAACCGCCGGGCCATGGCCACCGCGGACGTGAAACGCCGCTCGGGCGCCTTGGCCATCGCCGTGCCGATCGCCTCCCGCACCGGCGCGGGCACGTCGGGACGGGGGATCGGCGGGGGAGACTCCTGCAGCACGCGCCGGGTGAAGGCGGCCAGGTCCTCTCCAGGGGGTCCCTGGAACGCCGGCAGGCCGGCCAGCAGCTGATACAGCGTGGAACCCAGCGAGTACAGGTCCGCGGGGACGCCCGGCGGGCCGCCCGCCAGCACCTCCGGTGCGGCGTGGTGGGGGGTGAACGCCGGGGAGTGCCCCTCGTCGGGCGAGCCGATCAGCAAGGCGATGCCGAAGTCGGTCAGCGCCGGCTCCCCGTAGCGCGACACCAGGATGTTCTGCGGCTTGACGTCGCGGTGCAGCACGCCGTTCTCATGGGTGGCGGCCAGCGCGCCGGCCATCTTCACCCCGATCCGCAGCACGTCGGGCACCGGCAGGGGGCCTTCCCGCCGGAGCCGGTCCAGCAGTGAGCCCTGCTCGAAATACTCCATGGCGACGTAGGGACGGCCGGCGCCGGTCCAGCCGGTCTCCAGCACCGTCACCACGTTGGGGTGGCCGGTCAGCCGTCCGGTGATGCGGCACTCGTGCTGGAAGCGGTTCATGGCCACCGCGCCCACCGCGCCCACCGACAGCACCTTCAGCGCGACCTGGCGGTCGAGGCGCTCCTGGTAGGCCCGGTAGACCACGCTGAACCCACCCTCGCCCACCTTTTCCAAGATGCGGTAGCCGGGCACGTCCTCGATCATGGAGTCCTTTTCGTCGGGCTTGTTCGTGGGGCTTGCACCAGGTTCGGCTGCGGCCTGCCGGATCGGTTCCCGGCGTTCAACCAGGGTAATACGTGACCTAAACGGACGGTGGGCCGGCCGCCGGCGCACGCCGGATCCGTGCTGCGCCCGCAGGCCGGATCCGCCCACGGCAACGCGCCTTCGGGTGGGTGTTTTAAGGGGAAATAGCCGCAAATATGCACCCGCCAGTTTAATCGTTGGTTCAATTTCCGGACGGCTCCGTGTGATCTCTTTAGCCTCGGTCACAGCCATTCCCTGGATATCCGAGGAGCCCGTCCATGCCGCAGAAAGCCTCGCCCAGTGCCGTGCTCGAGCGGCGTTATCGCGATCTCGTCCGGCTGGCTTATCTGATCCTTCCCGGGAAGGGCAGGCGGCTTTACCGGCTGGCGCTGGCCCAGCGGATCGTCGACTGCGAGTTCCCGCTGGTGTCCATCCGCCCGGCCCGTCCGGGCAGTGGACGCCACGGATACGCCCGGATGCGCGCACGGGTGGTGCGCCGTGCGATGAACCCCTCCTGGCGCCTGCGCATCGGGCTGGGCCCCTGGCTGCGCGGGCTGCCCACCCGCCTGCCCGACCCGGCGCTGACCCTGGCCCTGGCGGAGCTGGATCCCCCGGTCCGGGTGGCGTACGTGCTGCGCCAGGTGGAGCGGATGCCCCGGTACGCGGTGCGCGACCTGCTGGTCGAGCTGGGGGTGCAGGACGTTCAGGCGGTGCTGGAGGCCTCCGAGTCCATCCAAGGACTGCCCAAGAGCAGCGGCAACCCCGCCGAGGTGGTGGTGGACGTCTCGGCCCGGCGGGCCCGGGAGCGCGCGGTCCGCCGCCGCTCCCGGGTGCCGGTCGCGGTGGCCACGGCGCTGACCATAGCGCTGGTGGGGACGGTGTTCGTGCTGGAGACCGGCTCCTCCTCCGGCCCCGCCGCGGCTCCCCGGCACGGACGGCTGATCATGGCCGCGCCGCGCGCCTCCTGGGAGAACGCTCCCCGCACCTTCGATGTGTGGCCGGCCCGTGGCGAGCTGGTGGGCGACCGGGCCTTCACCGGCCGGGCGCTGGCCGCCTGGGTCCGCCGCGCCGGCGCCGACGGCGACCCCCAGCTGCTGTATGCGGGCCGCGTCGGCCGCACTCCCACCGCGCTGCTGCGTCACCGCGACCGCATCGTCCGCTACACCGAGCCGGACGGGGCGCTGCGCGACCTTCCCGTGGCGGGCCGCGTGCCGCCCGGCCCGCTGGCTCTGGGCGGCGGTCATTACCTGCTGCCGCCGTGGACGACCCATGTCCAGACTCCCGACGGCGAGCCGCTCCCCGCCCGGCGGGGACCGGTGAGGAAGACGCAGGCCAAGGACCGGTCCGGACAGGGCACGGCGAACGGGACGGCGAGAGACGAGGCGAGGAATAAGGAGACGGCGGGCGAGGACGGGACGGACGAGAACGCCGCGAGCGGGAAGACGGCGGGCAGGAGCGCATCGGTCCGGCCGGCCTCGGCCAGGGCCGCGTCGGCCGAAGGCGCACCGACCCAGGGAATGGAGAACCCGGTGGTGGGTCCCCTCACCGCCCGTACCCCGTGCCGGAGGGGGCCGCTGATGAGCCTCCGCGACCACCACGGCTCGGCGATGCTGGCCGATCTGGGCGGCCCGGTCCTGACCACCGTCCGCCACCGGTCGGCCACGGACGCCGCTCCCAGGCCCGTGATGCCGCGTTCGGCAGCGGTGGGCCTGTGGCGCCGGCTGTCGTGCGGACTGCCCGCCTCCACTCCCGCCCGTCCGGTGGTCGAGTCCACCTCCTGGGAGTTCTGGACGGGCCGGCTGCCCGGCCAGGACCGGCCCGCCCGCTGGGTGTGCACCCGCCATGCCTACGCCGGTGGCGGCACGTCCACGCACGCCACGCTGCTGGAGCCCGGCGGCCGGCGCCACGACGCCGGCTCGTGCGGCGACCCGCGCCGCCCGGTGAGCGGTCTGTGGTGGCGCGGGCCGGACAAGCGCTGGTACTACCTGGCCGCCGCCGCGCCGGGCGCCGTCCCGCACGCCGCCGGCCCGGTCAAGACGGCCTTCCGCAGGGGCCGGCTGCTGGTCGCCACCGGCCCCGAGCCGGGGCGGCGGCCCGCCGGCCGGGTGATCGTGACGGCCCGCACGCCCTGA